>Ga0315289_10001229_pt1 | contig 40064 bp, 54 predicted proteins | sample YL17G11_40_MG_FD_203452 | JGI IMG/M metagenome (GOLD analysis project Ga0315289, IMG submission 203452) | Sediment microbial communities from Yellowstone Lake, YNP, Wyoming, USA - YL17G11_40 | ecosystem: Environmental > Aquatic > Freshwater > Lake > Sediment | place: USA: Wyoming | collected... | reverse complement strand
CATATTCGCAGGGTCCCTTAAATAAATAGTATATACATAAGGTATTCCTGCTTCAGAATGATCTATTTTGTTTTTAACACCGCCACAGCAAGGGCAGTAATCCGATACTAAATTCATGCTTTTTGTTTTATTGAAAATGTAAAGCCGAACCATTCAGCCCTACTTGTTTCTATTATGTAATTTTTGTGAACTTCAAAAAACTTTTTTATCTTATGACAAATTTCATATTTTTGTTGATCGCAGTAATAATTTAACGCTTCGTCTATTATGAATGTTGGTATCAATTCTTCATCCAACTTCTTCATCTTACTATCAGCTAAATCTGCAATTCCCTGATACATCTTCACATCCACCTTCCCTATATTTGACTTACCCCTGATATTCATAACTCATTAACAATAGACAGTTACTTTCGGCTCCTCAAATGTAACTCCTCCACTAGAAGGTTGACATATTGGAGCATTTGGGGCACACAATGTCCCAGGCTCGTTTGGTTGGACATTAATTAAATGGTTGGGCTGAAACATTTGTTTAGACAAATCCAAACCCTTAATAGCTGGTCTTCTATCAGGAGTCACTTTAGTAAATACAAGATCTAAATGGTCCTTTATTATTTGAACCTGTTTCTCGTTTAATTTCTTGGCATCTGATATTTCTAGGAAACCCTGGAGCCAGTACGTAAATTGGTCTGTTGTCATTAGCAGCTTAATATTAAATTTGTTCCGTATTTTTTTTCTTCTTTTACTTCTTTCATTTTATTTTTTATTACACTCAACTCTTTTTTTGTAAACGTCTTATTAGGAGATTTATCTACAAATTCCTTTAGCCATACTACAAACTCTTCTGATGTTATCATGTCGTCTTTTTATAAATAATTGATTAATTTTGAAAATTTAGCGTTCTGAAACTTTTTTCCAATTGTCCTTATCTAAATTTTTTTCTAGATATTTAAGGGGGTCTTCAGATACCAACATTTGCTTTGCATGCCATTCCCACAACACACAATTGGCTCCTATGTGAGAGTGTACTGGAGAAGCCTGTAGAAACTGAACATCTTCACCCCATATAGCTTTTAAAAAATCATGTCTGAAGATTATGGCATAATAATTGGTGCCATCCATTATTCTGCCTTTTTCATAGTGCCAATCAAATTTTAATTCTACACCTTTTTCTTTGGCTTTTATCATAGCCTTTTCTAAAATATCAAATGTTCCCATAATTGTTTTTTTATTGTTCTACAACAAGCTTTGCTTTCACTCCGATTGAATTCAGTTTTTTAATTGCAGTTTCTGCTTCTTTGGTGAATTTTTTTATTTCTTTATTTTCATCAGAAAATGATAAATAATAATGATCTTCAGAACCACATCCTTCATATTCCCATTCATCATATAAATACTTTAATCCCAAAGGAGTTGTCGGCTTACTTGGCTCTTGCCCTATAGTCTCATATATTAGAGATAAAATAGCTCTTATTTTATCAGAGCAATAATCACCTTCTATACTTACATTGCTAAATCCCTTTAATTCCTTAATGAAGAATTTAAAAAAGTTCTTATCAAATTCTTCTGTGCAAAAAGCATCTTTTATTTTTTGCACCTCTTCTTCGTCAAAGAAGTTAGTAATCATTTCTTTTAATGATTGTACATTCTCTTTATTTAATTCAATATCTTTATTGAAGCTGAAGTACATTTCTCTTGCTGGCATATTTTCATTATTTATTGTGTTAAATATAATAAAAATCAAAACAAAAACCAAATAAAAAAGGCCTGACTATTAGGTCAGGCCATGAATGCTGGGTAGGCCGCTTTCGCAAATAAAACATTCACTTATTATACGAAACAAAAACAAAAAAGTTACTTCTTTAAAACCCACTCATAATATCCAGACATTTTATCATTATCTAATCTTTCAAATAATCCAGACTTCATAACGGCTTCAACATTGTGAGGATTTGAACTTTCCTCTTTTTTTATTAATCCGAGAAGTGCAGGTTTATCATACACTTTCCAGGTATAATAATGATGCATGTTTGGCTTTATGGTTTTATCATCAACTAATTTATTTTGAAACCAAGTCCATCCTTCAGAAGCTCTTTTAAGCGCTCTCTCTTCGCCTTCTTCTTTAAACTTTTTGTACATATCCACAGTTGAATCATAGGCTTCTTTTGCTTGTTTTAATATACTATTTTCTCTTTCACTTCTTTGTCCAGAGTCTGAATATCCAAGTTCAAATTTGAATTTCTTTTCAATATCTTCCCATAATGGTATATTGTAAGTGTCAATCATTTCTGAAACAAAATCATCTATGTCTCTACAACAAATATCTACCTTTGAACCTTTTGTTGAATATACCCAATTTTTATCTTCGTCTAAATAACTATATGGACCATCCCAATAACCTTCTTTGTGTTCCGCCCAACAAGGAATTCCGCCTGACATTCTAACATGAGCTTCTCCTGAAGGATCTGCCTCAAGGAGCATTTTTATAAAATCTTTAGTTTTCATATATGCCTCCTTTTTCTTTATACTTCTTTTTTAAGTCTTTATATTGTGTCTTAGCTGCAAGCATTAATGCAAGATGTTTCTTAAACTCTTCTCTGGACTTTTCAATTTCTTGTTGCTCCTTAGAGATTGACACAAAAGCTTTTTTCAAATCTTTCAAGAATCTTTTAAAGATGAACGCAAGGAGAATATTCATTTTCCTTCTAGTTTTTGCTTTAAGGAAGTAATGAATTTTTCTAGCAAGTTTCTTTTTTGAAGATTTTGTTTCATGATACAATTCTATACCATCTATTGGATTTAAATCGCCTTCCAATATAAGACCTCTTTCTTCTATTATTTTTTTCATTTCGTTTACAGCGTTTTGTAAGTTTGTTTTAATGGATTGATCACTATAATCAAGTCCCATATTTTTATTTTTTGTTTCCATTTTTTAAATTTTTAAGTTGTTAATGTTTCATATTTCAAACAAAAAACTTTGTTTTGTTTGTTCTGTCAAACGCTGTAAAATTATGGAGGTATTTTTATGATCTACTTCATATGCTTATTTTATTAATTTTATTCTACAATCTGGATAATTGCAAGAGCTTAATCTACATCCTTCTCCTATGCGATAAACTCCTTTGCAGTATTCAGTTAAATTTTCATCTGTGGTTGCTATTATTTTTTTACAAGTATTTTTATCAGTCCAATATTCTATAGAAGGAGATCCTGTTCTGTTTTTGTCTTTAAATTCAAAAATCCTACCATCAACAATTACTCTATCACCGTCTTTAGCTTCATCGTTTGAAATTACATATTTGTGTGACTCACCTTTTGAATTTATAATTTTAATTTCTTTGTTTGTTTTTTTTACCATTCTATATTCTAATTTATATCCTAAAACATCAGCCAACTTATCAATAGAATTTAATGTTATTGTTTTATCAGCTTCTCTTTTTTCAAACTCACCAACAGTTTGTGGTGATATTTTTAATTTTTCAGCAACTTCTTGTAGTGTTAAATTATTCTCATTTCTAATTCTTTTTATTTGTTGATTATCTTTAAATTCTTCATTAATAAATCCAAACTCATATCTTCTGTCATCAAAACTATTTTCTTCAATAAAGTTTATAATATCATCACACATAGAAAACCATTCGCCTTTACATGCATGTATTTTAAATTTTTTATGCAACTCTTTTTCTTTATCATAACTACCTTCTATTAAAAGCAACACATCTAATTCATGTGGACTAGAAGTTTGAATTGATTGAATTCTTTTTTGTGGACTATCAGTATAGCCAATTTTTACTTTATCATCTGATTTTACAAAATATATCATAACTTTTTATTATAAATATACAAAAAATCAATATATAACCTTAAATTTTTATTAATTTATTAAATCAATAAGGCTATAACCTTATATTCACCGATTATTAGGCTATAACCTAATATTCACCCATTATTAGTTTTAAACCTAATATCCTGGACTTCTTATTTTTATCTACATATTTTTCATAACATTTATTTTTTTGTGGGGGAAGATAGTAACGAACTACCGACCTTCTCTTCGAAAAGAAACGCTCTACAACTGAGCTATTCCCCCTTGGTGGGGAAGAGAGGATTTAAACCTCCTGCATCACTTAAGACTCCCCCGTTTGTGGTCTAGGATGGCAACGAGCCACCAACCTTCTCTCCAAAAAGAAACGCTCTACACTTGAGCTACTAGACCTTGGTGGGAAAAACAAAAATAGAGAACCTTTCGTAAATGGATAGCGAGATTCTTTTATTTTACCAACAGAACTATTCTGTTTTTCCCGTGTGACCGATGAAGGACTCGAACCTCTACAATGATGATACTTTCTGCAGAATTTCTCATCACCGCTTTGCCAACCATTGTCTTCCATTTAGCTACTCATGCATTTTTGCTAAACTTCCAACTGACAACACCAGTCATTATTTTAAAGAACTTTTTGTAGCCCACGAAGGAATCGAACCCCCGATTATTTTGCTTTCGCATCGTCCTGTGTCAACTCCAGAACTCCAATCACCCCATCTCTTTCATTATCCTCTCGCTTTTATTTGCACTTATTATGCGATACTTTCACTTCCAAGTTAGTAGTGGGCCTTTTGAGATCGATGTGGGGTTCGAACCCACGACCTTGGGATTTAGAGTCCCTCGCTCTGCCAACTGAGCTAATCGATCATTTTGAATGATTAACTATTAGCCATCTTCAACCTCCTTTTCTTTGATGTGTAAATGATTGTATTCTTTTAAGGCCAATGGAATATTGGACACTAATTTATAGGTGTCAGAACTTGGTTCTAAAGCGATGGATGTTATCTGATTGTCTAAATCAGGTTCTGTGAATACAGAATATTTGATTCCTTTTTGAGAAGCAGAATGAATAAGCCTCTTTAAAGAATCTTCGTCTTTAACAGATAATAGTACTAAATAATTTGAATTTTTATACCACTCGTAAAATACTTGTGAATGCTCGTAGGCAAATTGTGGTATTGCGTGTGCAGATTGCACAGCTTGGTAACCAGGAGTAATATCCTTTCTAGTAACAATTACTAGTTTTTGATTTTGAACATTTTCAATCTACTTTTTCATAACTCTCTTTTAATTTAAATAGTGTATTTTTTTCTTTTCTCTAATTTATACGTACAAATATAATAAAGGTTACAATAAAAACAAATTATTTTTTAAATATTTTTTCATTAAATAACTTTAACCACAAAAAAACCATTCCTAAGAATGGGAAAATCAGCAAGTTAAATCCGTTTGTTAAAAAATAAAAAATTATTGCAATCCAAGTTGTATTACAATAAACACATAGGCCAAGTGGTTTTAATATCCATCTTTTCCAACGATCTTTCTTACGCCAATTCTTTATCCAGTGATAAGTTAACCAAAGGTAATACCTTCTGAATATCATGTTTGGTTCCATACACTCTTGAAAGAACAGTCCTAATCCTGATATCATAAGGGAGAGTAATGCCAATCTCACAACCTCTTCGTTTGCAACTGTTTCTAATTCCATTTTTCATTGTCAACATATTTCTTATAAATATGCTGATGTTTTTTATTTCAACCACAAATAGTCGTGGCTCACTTTTGTATCGTATATTGCAAACTCAATAATTTCTTTTTGAGGTATAATCCAACCATCTCCTTTTATTTCTGATATTGCATTTTTAATCTTTTCTTCAAACTCGCTTTTATGTGCATGATAATCTCTAATAGTAAGCATTAGAATATATACACCATCGTCTATTTTTTTAAATGTGTTTTTAGAAACGTGTGCGTTTAATCTACTTGCTAAACTTTCTAGTTCTTTTCTTTTTTCTTTAGAGTCGTCAATTTCAACGCTTATATGGCTTTCAAAATAGCAATTCTTTGGCATAGGAATACCCTCTTTTTTTGGCGCTCCTGGATGCCAAGGAGCTGTTTCTATTTTCTCTCTAACAACTTTATATCCCAATCTAGTTAATTGTCCAGATATCCTCTGCATTTCTTCATATGCAGTTCTATTATCACCATAGAAATTTGATGATGTCATAGCGTCTTTTATTGTAGATCCGTCTCTGTTACTCAAATCAAGAACGATTGGCTTCACATTAATCTTCTCACATGCAAGCCTAAACTTAGATGAGAACTCTTCGAACTTAACCTCATCATCTCTTTCTACCGTTACGTGTATTTCAAAAGGGATTGGAAATTTTGCATCATCTTCAGATACTTGCAGTCCTTGCCATTTCTGAGCCTTTTCATTCAACATATTTTCTATGTCTTCATGTGTAAAATCAAGATCATAAGCAATTGATATAGATGCCAACATAGTGTCAGCCACTTCTTCTAGTATTTTGTATTTGTTTACAAATCTATGTCTGCAAGCGTATGCAGAATCAAATGGTAAAACAGCCTTTGCTAATTCTCCTTGTTCCTCAGAAACTTTTAAGGCTTTCTGAGATAATGTTTTTTTATCTCTTTTAGATAATTCTTTAATGTAGTCTAATAGTTTTATATCCATATCTCATTTTAGCAAAAAAGGGCAAATAGAATAAACTATTGCCCTTTTAATAGATTAGTAAAAATAATTACTTTTTGTTTGTTCTCTCATACTGCTTGTAAAGACCAACAAAAGTAGAGTGCTGAATTTTGTTGATATTACCAGATGTGTAGTTTTCAGAAACTCTTGCTCTGATATCAGAGATATAATTTCTACCAAAACCTTTTTGTTTTGCAGCAAGTGATGCAGATACATTTTTCTTGATAGCGTGTTCAAGAATCTTAATTCCGTTTTCAATACTGTTTACAGAAGGATTTCTCTTGCTAGCAGCAGTTTTTCTGCCACCCTGAACTCTAGAACTTCTTACAGAAGCAACTTTAGTTTTTGATTTTGTTAATGGTTTCATCTTTTTAATTTTTTAGTTATTATTTAAGAACTCAAAGATATGAAATCCCGATGGATATTCCAAATTTTTTTATAATTTATTGGAAATCAGGTCCTAAAAGGTATGTTTCTATCTCTTCCCAAGTAGAAAAAGGATCTGTTCCAAACATTAAATGTTGCCCGATAAAGTCTCCTGCACCATATTTTAATCTATCATCAATTAAGAAGTGACCTACTGATAAATCTTTCCTAAAAGTTAAATCCATTCTCTTTTCAGCCCAAGGTCCAAGATGTTTTTCTACCCATAATCTTTTTTCTGTAAAAGAATCTGGATTTCCCCAAGAAGGTGCCGACAATAATCTTATTTCATATTGAGAGCTTAACACTTTAATAGTTTCAATAGCTCCTTCAATTGGTTCTAGATTTAAATAAAAATGTTTTGCTGTTCTATATAGCTTTCTATTTTTAAACTCTTCTGGCGTGATTTCTAGCTCTGCAGCTCGCTTTATAGATTCTTTATCAAAGTCGCATATAACTCCATCCATATCAATGAAGAGGAGTTTTCTTCCAATCTTTTTTTCTAATGCATCTAAAAATGCTTTTCTTGTATTTTCGTCTAATAATGTTTTCATGTTACTCGGCTATTTCAAAAAATTTTAATGTACTCTTAAGGTCAGGAAATCTTTCTTCACTTATTAATAAAAGTTCGCCTTCAAAATCACCCTGCCAGTTGGTCCACTCATGATCGTCGATTAAATAATCACCTTTAAGCAATGATTTGTTAGGACACATTATTAATTTTTTGACAAAATCTTGACCTAAATATTTTTTTACCCACACATTCTTTTCTGCATAAGATAATGGATTCATTATAGATGGCGCTGTAAGTATCCAAACATCATGAATGTTAGATAGCTTCAAGAAAGCTTCTACAGCTCCAGGCATTGGCTCTAAATCCAAAAAAAAGCCATATTGCGATTGTGGGTAAACAACCTCAGGATATTGTTCTTTATGTTTGATATAGTTTTTTCTATAATCGCAAAGAACGCCATCCATGTCTATGTATATAACTTTTTGTTTAACAACTCCAAATCTTAATCTAGCGTGTTCTTCTGACATTGTAATTTCGCCTTCTTTCTCATTTCTAATCCTAAACCCTTTTGGCATGTGAACAATTGTTTTAATACCAAGTGTTAAAGCTGCTTTTGCACCAGCTTCGTCAAAACCTGTTTGACCACCCGTTCTTACAGTTGTTATTTTTGATTTTAATCTAAAATCTTGAGTTATTGCTTTTAATAATAAATAAGCAAACTCGTCAGCTTGTGTTTGATTTAATGCGCCACGCATTGTATACAATCCATTACCAGCTATATTCAAAGTAATTTGAGCAGGCAATTGAAATTCGTTTATTTTATCAACAATCTTCTTTGCTTTCTCAATTATATCTCCTTCAGGTCTCACTGCGATAAATTTCTTTCCGTGTTTATCAACCAATTGTTTCGTAAGAACTTCTCCTGCTGTTTTAAAATCAAGTGCAATAGCAATTGTTAAATCTGCATTTTTCGCATTCTCTTCGGTTCTTGGTTGATAGTTCGAAGAACTATTCTCTTCTAATATTAAATTTTTCATAGCTATTATTTATTCTTTTCCCAAATTACTACTGTTACATCTTCGCCTACCAATTCCTCTTCAATTATTTTTTCAATAACTTTCCAATCGCCTGCAGCTAGGCCTGCGCCAATCAATGGCATGCCAATCTTCTTACCTGTAAATTTTTCTTTTAATTTTTTAATACAACTTCTTAGTGCGTCATAGTTTGTATCAACTTCATGACGAGTGTATTTGTATTGCCCATACATATTAACAACAGTTGGAACTGCGTTTACGGTATGTGAAATTGTCCCAAGTTTATTCTTATCTCCATATTGAGTTTTAAGATCCACTTGATGTGCTTCAGGTATTTGTACTCTTATTTGAGCCGCTATACCTGCTCCAAAACTTAGAAAACAATTGCACTGATGTGCTATCACATCAAAGTTTTTTCTATCTCTAAGTAAGTCTCCTTTTATGTATTTTATTGCCATGATACGAAGTTACTAATTTTATTCATATCACACAAATAAAAAAGGCCCTCATTTGGGCCTTTTTTTTATTTAAATTCTCTTTGATCGTGTGAGAATGTTATGCAAGCTAATAATGGATTATCATTATCATAATCTAAGTCTGAATATATATTAACATCTTCAATTTTAACATTTTTCAATGATATCGTTCTAACAGCGACTCCTGTAACATCTAATATTTCTATCGAAGCATTTCCTAGATTTTTAATTTTTGCATTTTTTAATGCATCAATATCATTATCTGAACCAATAGGTAAATACATATCTATAGAAGAATGTTCTCTAATTTTAACTTTTCCATTTGCCATCTTTCTAGAAGATAACTTACCATTATACAAATATCTGTTTATAAAAAACGGTTCCACACTTGGAAAGTTTACTATAAACCTACTGCCAGTTTTTGGCTCAAAAGGTTTAGAGGCAGTATTAGAAAGGAATGATGGTAAAGTATGGCCACTTACATTTTCTAGTTCCGCATGAGGTCCTTCTGATGGTGTTGGTTGTAATTCCTCGAATGTTGTGATCAAAGGAGCGTCACCTTCTGTCCACTCCCAAACCTTTGTGATAGGATTCTTTACTAATCTTCTTTTTCCGTCTTCTGAAGGCAAGTTAAGCAAGTTTCTTACGTATAGCACGATAAACTGCCATTTTTCTTTTAAAAATTGTTTCATAATGTAAACTTAGGTGTTTTAAATTTTTAATAATTATTTATAAAAAATAAAAATAACCATGAATAAAGTAAAGGAAATTTTGAAAAAAGGGTGGAATTACGTTTACGAAACAAAAATTGGTAAACTAATCGCCTCTTTTCTATTGGCAGCTATTTGTCTTTTTTTGTCTGAGATTTGGGATTTTATGTATTATGTAGCTATGGCTTTTATGGTATATCCATTTGGTTTAACGCTAGTTATGATTGCTTATGCCTGGGTTATAAATCCAATGAAAGATTGGAAAGAGTCTCAGAAAGCTAAAAAAATGGCTCAAAGCTCAGAAAAAACACCTTCTGTGACTGAAGAGGTTAAAGTTATACCAGAAACTGCCGCAATAACTCAAAAACTAATTGAAATAGAAGAGTTAAAATCTCCAGGGGTTGTTGTAAAGGAGGTGGTAGAACCTAAAAACAAAAAAGTGGAAGCTCCTAAAAAAGCACCTGCAAAAAAGAAGACTGACGAACTTCAAAACAAATTAAAAAGAAAAAATAACAAAAAATAAAATTATGAAATTACCTAAAATGTTTTTCGGATGGGCCAACCTAAAATGGTTAGTAAAAGAGTTCATCGCAATGTATAGCACAAAAGATTCTTATTTCAGCAAAAAAAGATTTGAAAGTTCTATGGCATTTTTAAGTGCTATAGGATTAGTGTTAACTCATGCCTATTATACAAGAGCTACAATTACAAATTCTGAAATATTAGCAGACGCTGCTTTATTATTTGCTATTGCAGGTTACACAGTTAATCAAATTCAGAAAGAAAAAAAACCAACAGGATCTGATGATGCTTCTAAGGAAATTCCAAAAGACGCACCAATCAAAGATGACTCAGATGCAGTATAAAATTAAAGCCCAAGAAATTGGGCTTTTTTATTTTAATTAAGTGTTGATGTTTCCTTTAGAATCCTAAGATTTTCCTCTATTCTCTTACATCTACTTTGAAACTCTTTTACATCAGACAATTCTAGTTTAAACCATTCACCAAGAAGCATAAAACCATCTTCTGCAATATATTTTTTTGATTTCATTGACCTATGTAATATAGATTCTATTGTAGTAGCCATAACTGTTTGGTATTGGTCAATCAATACTATTTTATGAGGAGATCCTGTTTGTAAAGATTTTACTCTTTTATTAGGATTATTTTTGGTAAAACCTATTTTGTATAAATCGGTCCCTTCTAGTTGTAATAAGTAAATATATTTCATTGTTTAAATATATTTTATCTTACAAATAAAATAAACTGTTTATTGTTCGAACGAATTGTTATAAAAATATCTATATGGCTCGTTAAAAAAAATTGAGGCCATATCTCTATCACATTTATTCACATAAGGATACATTTTTATTACAGTATAATCATCAAAGCTTATTATAGAATATACTTCAATCCAGCCTTTTATAAATCCATTATAAGACAAATAACATCTACAACCGCCAGAAGTTTTTGGTATGTTTTTTATGTGTAATTCATAAAACAAATCACTTTCTCTCATTTTTATAAAATCAATTATATGATCCGTCCAGGATTTATAATGACTTAACTGAATTATAATATCTCTATTATTAGATTTAGATATGTTTTTGAAAGTATCCATACACATCTATAAATAAATCCGAAAAAAAGAAAACCCCCACCTTTTCAGATGAGGGTTTATCAGGAACTCAAGGATTAAAATCTAGGCCCTAGCAGCCGTTCCCCTGCTTTACAGAGTACAAGAGTATGAATTATTAAAGCTCTACAGCTTCGATTGTATTAACCAAAGCATTTCTATCTTCTTCAAGTTTTGACATGATATCAAATACTTTATCAGAGAAACCTGCAAGAGCATAAGTTTTATGTTCAGGGAACATTCCACTTCCTTGACCTGCTAAGTCAAAAGAATAGATAGTTGGATTTGCACCATACTTCGCATTATATTGAGCGTGTGCTCCTGTTGGAGCTCCACCACTTCTCCAACCTTGAAGGTCTGAGAAATATATAATTCTATCATACTTCTTATTAGCAGTTTGAAATGTTGAAGGGAAGTCTGTTCCGTGATCAACATTAATAACATCGCTAGTAGATGGTTGAGATTTATAACCCCATCCCATACCAGTTCTGTTATGCTTATCAAGTTGTTTGATAATAGTGGAGATACTATCCTTTCTTGAGAAAGGAGCGTATGCAGCTCTAGAACCAAAAATCATGAAGTCGGCGTTGTTCGCTTTAGCCATGATTGCACCAAAGATAGTTCCAATTTGTCTGTATGAGATTGTACCCATAGCACTCAATTTATTATCCATAGAACTTGAGTAGTCACAAACAACAAGTGTTTCACCATCAAATTTTGGAACGTTTGAAACTGAGATCTCCATAGCATCGTCAATAGCTTCAAGAACTTTTCTTACAGTACTGTCATTTCCAACTTTTTCAATCTCACCAATCGCCACATAGAATTGGAATGGCATAATAAGTTGCTTCTTAATAAGCTTCTCGTCTCTCAACATATCACATGCAACACCAACAGACTCTGGAGCTTGTTGAATGATGTTTCTTAAGTTTCTTAAAAGAGCAAGATAACCAATTTTTCTTGTAGAAATAAGGGATGCCCAAGCTTCTTTCTTAAGCTCTGCTTTTTCAGTTTCTGATTCAGCAACTTGACCTGCATTGGTAAGCTTAGCTTCCCAAGTTTCAGTTGACTTCAACATACCATAAACTAACGCTTCAAGAGCATTAACGCTTACAGTTTCACCTTCTGTCTTTAATGCAACAGCAAGTTTTTCTGAAAGCTCTGCGAATCTCTTTTGGTTCTTCTTTCTCTTTGCATTTTCCAAAGAAGCCTTAAGAGTCTCAACATACTTAGTTTTATCAACTTGAACAAATCCATTCTTATCTGAAGCCTTAGGGCTAACAAGATTAACAACGTCAATCAAAGACACTTCTTTTCCGTCTTCTCTGTATTTAGATAATTGATAAGAGTCGAATTTCTCGAATGCCTTAGCAAAACCCTTCTTAAGAGAGTTTGGAACTGACTTACCATTTAACTTACCGTAGTAGTAAGAAAGAGTTTCAGTCATGTCATCTGGTCTGTAAATAACTTTGTTGTAAAAGTCCTTACCCCATTCTTGACCTGAAATATGTTTAGCCAATTCAGCTGCAGTTGCATGACTGATTGATCTCATACCAAATTTTGTTCTAGCGAAAATTGCCGCTTTAGCAGCGAACTTTGGGTCCACTTGTTTTAATAGCTCAGCCATTCTATCAAGAGAAGCATCGGCTTTTCTATAGAATTGATCTTGTACGAATGAGGTCAATAGTAATGACACTAATTCTAATTTTGCGGATTGCTTATATGCTTTTCCGCCTGCAAGGTTTGTGGTAATTGTTTTACCACCTTTTGATTTTTCATTAAATCTTGACATAGTTTTATCAGTTTTAAAGGTTTAACATTTATTTATTTTTTCCATATGGTCATAAAAAAAGGGATACCGAATTAATCGATATCCCTTACTAAAAATTTGTGGGAGAATTGACTTGGGAGATTTTTTTGAAATATAGATTTTCGAAGTATCCCAGTGTCTTGCCACACAATGTTTTTTTATTAACTAACTTATAATAGCTGATTCATATTTCATAATCAATTTAAGTGCGAAGGGCTTCCTCTCTTTCGAGTCATACACAGTCTCACTTTCCTCGCACACTATTATTACCGACTGAACCTAGATGTTTAGCTAGTTAATAAAATTTTTTAGTAGGGATATATAGAGAGAGAGTTTTTTCAATTAGGATTCGAAGTATCTCACTCTTTGCCACTACAATAATATTTTTAAAGAACGTTTTCTTAAAGCTTATACGTAAATGTAACATAAAAGTTACAAATTTGCAAAACTTTTTTTAATTTGTTTATCAGGAAAATTTGTGGAGGGCATATAAAAGCCGTTTTACAGGCTTCTATTGGAGTCGAACCAATAAAACCGAAGTAACCCTATCACTTGCCACTGATAATATTTTTAAAATTTTTAAAAAACCTTGAGATATTTAGTTTGAGCTGTCGCCCTTTGTTCTATTTTTCAAGATCGAAACTTCTGCTCCAATCAAATAGAAGGCCGAAATGTTTTTAGAGTACACTTCTGAACTCGTAATTTTAGGTGCTTACAAACCAATAACTTTGATCACGTCATTTTGTGAATAACTCAAAGTGGTTATCACTACTTGTAGAACCTGTAATGCATCCAAGTTAACCCGCATTACTTTAGCGCTAACAGCTTCATTGCAATCAATCTCCACTCCTTTAGAAGCTTCATAGATCAATCACTCCACTGCGAGCATTGTTTTTCATCTGATTTATAACGAAGTATCTCAACACTTTGCTACAAGATTTTTTAAAAATTTTTCAAAGAACTGTTTGGTGCAATAAAATAAATATATGCAAAAATACAAATTCCATTTTATATTGCAAAGTTTTTTTCGTTTTTATTATAACTACCTGATTATCAATATGAAAATTTTATTTTAAACTGTCCAATATTTTTTAATAAAAAAGGTTATTTATTAAAAAGGATAGCCATGGAAAACAATAAAGATGAAATTACAAACAAAACAACATCAACTGATATTCACGGAACTGAGATATTTGAGTTGGGCTATCTAATAAATGTAATATTAGATTATTACGAACCACAAGAAAAAGAAGAAGGAGAAGAGTGGAAAAAAGGGACTGAATTAGAAAGAGAATCCATACCAAAATCCATAGACACTTTAGTTCAAAAAGCTTTCGAAACACAACTAAAAAAATTCACGAAATAATGAAAGCATGTTCGGACATAACAATATACTACCTTTCATCTGTGCAGTCCTTCCAGCTTTAATATACGGCTATACCATATTTAAACATTCTCCTGCAAATTCAATACATCTAAATAAACTTTGGATATATACAATCATAGGTTTTCTATCGATTACTTTCATTAATTTTTTTACATTTATATTTCCAGATTTTCAAAAGTTTTTATTTGAAGAATTTTTAGGATCTACAACAATTGACGGGGAGCTTACTGTGTTTTTCAGAAAGACGAGTTTAACGTTTTTATTTTTTGCATTTTTTCAAGTAGGAGTATTAGAGGAGTTTAGTAAATGGATTGCATTTAAATGTGGTGATTTATTCAGAGGAAAGAACTCGCTTAAAGACCACCCTTATGCCATTATGTTTTACACAACAATGGTAGCCGCTGGGTTTGCAGCTCTTGAAAATACGGAATATGCCACAAAAACAATTAATGGCAGATTTGGAGACAATATAAGCGTTTTTGAAGTGTTATTTGTTAGAACATTCAGTTCTGTTCTAATGCACATGATTTGTGGGGCCATAATGGGCTATTATATTGCATTAGGAGCTAAATCAGAGAAGATGTATAGAATTAGGTATAATTTGATAGGATTGTTCTCTGCGGCTGTATTACATGGCTCTTATGACTTTACCTTATTAGACACTAATATGTCTTATTTAGTTTTTTATGTAGGTAATTTGTCTTTTCATTGGCCTAGCACAATAATAGTGATAGCAGGACTCGTTATCACATATTTTATGGCAACTGATTTAAAATACAGAAAAATTAAGAGGAGAATATTTAATAAGAAATGTTAGCTCCTTCTTTTACGTATTCACTAACTTCATCAAATATACAATAAATAATATCCTGGAATGTAAATTTCACTTTTTTATTGAAAGAAAATTCTTCGCCTTTAAATGTTAGGTTTTCGTCTATAACTATAGGCACATCCCCAAGTTTTGTATAACCCACTTCTCCTTCTTCAGCTTTTACAAATTCCACTTCTGGAAGTATATAGACATACTCATCTTCATCAGAAAAGTTATCTGCTTCTACTCTAAAACTTTTATAAAATCTAACGTACTTACAAGGTTCCTCTAGTTTTGTACCAGTTACAAAAGCTCTTAAAACTTCATAGTCCTCAGAAAAATAATCACTTATGAATTTTCTCAAACCATATAAAGCATGAACTAATTCAGACAGAGTTATTTCTTCTTCCAAATTTGTATACAAACCAAGAAGCTGAGTTAGATATTCATTTAAGTCCTTAATATCATGTGTAATTACTAGTTTACCTTGCACATAATAATTTGAATCTTTTTTTATTTTTAAAATCTCTTCTGCCATAATTAAAGTTTTACAATAACTTTGTTTTCTTTTTTATCGAACGTTAATTTGATAACAGATCCAATCGGAGGCTTTTCATGTATCATGAATTTAGCAATAGGAGATTCTACATAGGTTGTAATAGCTCTTTTTAATGGTCTTGCTCCATAATCTCTGTCATATCCAGTTTCAGATAAAAACTTCTTAACATTTGCATGAACAGAAATTTTATAACCTTTATCTTGTAGTCTCGCAATTAATTTATCCAATTCTATATCAACTATTCTAAGTACATTTTCTTCTGTAATTGGTTTGAAAACAACTTTCTCGTCTATCCTATTTATAAGCTCTGGTCTAAATTTCTTTTTTAATTCACCCATAACCATTTCGGTAACATCATCATGAGTTGATACAGCATTGAAACCTAATTTCTTTTCTGACAAAATTTTGTCTGTTCCAATATTGGAAGTTAGAATGATTATTGTGTTTTTAAAATTCACTTCTTTACCAGTGTTATCAGTCAGTTTACCTTCATCTAATATTTGTAGAAGTATGTTGAAAATATCTGGATGTGCCTTTTCAATTTCATCAAATAAAACTATTGAATATGGTCTGTTTTTTACCTTCTCTGTTAACTGCCCTTTTTCTTCATAACCAACATATCCAGGAGCTGATCCTATTAATTTTGTAGCAGAGACAGATTCCATATACTCAGACATATCAAATCTGATGAAAGACTCTTCTGTGTCAAACATAAACTTTGCCAATATTTTTGCTAATAAAGTTTTACCAACACCTGTAGAGCCTAAAAATAAAAATGAAGCAATTGGCTTATCAGGATCTTGTATTCCTAATCTAGACCTTTGAATAGCGTCAACTATTTTATCAACAGCATCATCTTGCCCTATTATTTGTTTTTTCAAAAACTTATCTAACTTAACAAGTTTTTCATTTTCAGAATCAGTTAATTTACTAACAGGAATTCCAGTGTGTTTAGCGATTACTTTTGCTAAGTCCTCAGATTCAATTGGTAATTTTGTTTGCTTTAAAGCTTCTTTCCATTTTATGTTTTCTTCTTCTATTGCAGTAAGTATCTGTCTTTCCTTATCTCTGTATATAGCAGCATTTTCATAGTCCTGTTTTTTTGCAGCTTCTTTTTTCTTATCTACAATATCAACCATGTCTAATTCTAATTTTTTAATAGCTTCAGGTATCGCTATTTTATGCAACTTAACACTAGAACCAACTTCATCCATTAAATCAATTGCTTTATCAGGAAAATTTCTGTTTGTGATATATCTGTCAGACATCTCAACACAGTATTTCAAAATCTCATCAGAATAAAATACTCCATGGAAATCTTCATATCTAGGCTTTATTTGTTTTAATATATCAAAAGTTTGTTCTTTTGTAGGAACGCTTATATATACCTTTTGGAACCTTCTATCTAAGGCACTATCATTCTCTATTACTTTTTTATATTCGTCCAGCGTAGTGGCTCCTATACATCTCATTTCGCCTCTCGCTAGAGCTGGCTTAATAATATTGGCAGCATCCATTGACCCTGATGCTCCACCTGCTCCAATTACAGTATGAATTTCATCAATGAATATAATAACGTCAGGATTTTTTTGAACCTCTTTTATTATCTCTTCCATCCTCGCTTCAAATTCACCTCTGTATTTTGTGCCAGATACAATAGATGTCATGTTCAGCTCAACAATTCTTTTATTGAAAAGAGATCTGTCAACTTGTTTGTTGAATATTCTAATAGCCAAACCTTCCGCTATAGCAGTTTTACCAACACCGCTTTCGCCAATTAAGATTGGGTTATTCTTTTTTCTTTTGTTTAATATTTCTATAGTTTGGTCTACTTCGTTTTCTCTGCCAACAACAGGGTCTAACTTACCTAAAGAAGCTAATTTAGTAAGGTCTTTGCCGAACTTATCTAAATTAGGAGTAGAGCTATTTGTTTTTTTTATTTTATCTGAACCAGCACTTTCCTCATCTTCAGAATCAAACGATCTTTTTTTGTCCATAATTGTGTTTGTTTACATTCAAATATAACTTTTTTAAGTTATAAAATCAAAAAAAATACTCTATTCTTTTATTTTTTTATATAATAATTCTATAAATAAAATATCCTCACTTTTTTTGTCGAAACTTATAGAGTGTACATCATACTCTTCCGTGGTATAAACTTTTCTTATTTTATCCCAAATAACTTCAAAGCCTTCATCTTCTATTTCTTTCGATGTAACTTCTATAACTACCTTTTCTAATGTTTTCTGCACCATTCTCATAATAAAAGCTCTTTACAATAAATAATAAAATAAAAGACTAAAACACAAGGTAATCTATCTTATATTTTAATAAGATATTAAAAATTGTTGATAAAAAAAGAGAGCGATTATTCGCTCTCTTCTAATTCTTCTTCTTCTAAATTGTCGTCCTGAAATTTTAAATCATTTAAAAAATCTATATCAACTGGTTCGCTTGGGTGGTCTGGGTCTAATGTTGGAAATTTATTGTGATCAGGAGGATAAGCATTAGCTTTCGAAAAAGCCATATTGCCATATTCTTTTAATACCTCTCTAACATATTTCCTTAAATGAAAATTCCTCATATATTATAAATATGAGGAATTAATTAATTTTTTCAAGCCTTTCTATTGTCCTTTGAGTTCGACCAATCTCCAAATCTATGGGATTAAATATTTCAGGAAATAATTTTTCAAACGAATCGGTTTTAGAAAATTTATCTGAATAAATTATTGATAGATGTATATAATCTTCTTCTCTTTTTCTTTTTAGCTTATGTAGTTTGTATTTTAAAATGTAAATTTTAAATTTTTTATTTTTGCAGATCATATAAGAACACTAATTCATGTAGTTTACTAATAATTTTACCATAATAATCAGAAACTGCAATCTCATTGTTAGAACATTTTGTGTGCATGTCCTTTGAAAATTCTGTAAACTCCTTTTGGAAATTTTTAAAACTTTCACTTTTTTTGTCAAAATTTGAAGTTACGCTGAAAACCATTTCTCTTAAATAGTCATCAAAAGTAATACTTTTATCTTTTGATTCAAAATCTTTTTGAGAATAAAATTTTAAAGTTTCAGAAGAGTCTAAAATCTCATAATATAACTTACCAAGCTTACCCATTCTGTTTTTGGTTGTCTCAATAGTTCTGATGTTTTTCTTGTCATCATAAACCATGTGAACGTGAGCATCTGAGTCAAATTTTAAAAAGCTAGCACCTTCAAAATCTCCGTCTTTAGTAAGCTGGCCAATCAAAATAACAACACCATTAGTTCTGTCTTTCCATTCAGTTAAAACATCGTAAATATGTCTCATAGCAGCTTCTCTACTCATACCTTGTTTTACAAAATCAACAGCAATACGTTGAACTGAGTCTAAAATCAAAATTTTAATATCGCCACGACTTTCAATCATTTCCATGAACTGAGTAAAGTGAGGATAATCTTGTGAGTCAGCAATAAAAGCGTTTGTATGTGTTATTTCTAAACGTAATGTTTGTTTTTTTACCAAATGACTTAACATCTCTCTTGAATAGAAAACAGATTTGTGATCAGAAATAAGAGATTGTAATTTTTTGCAAAGAGTGGTTTTACCAGCACCTGATGTACCTGTTAAGAAAATTAAATTAGCCCATTCAATACCGCCTTGAGTAGAAAAAAGGTTATCTAAAAGTTCGTCTCCAATCTGTACTGATGGAGTTGAAATCGTTTTAACATCTTGGTAATTTTTCATTTTCTATCGCTTTATACATTATTATACGTATAGAGTTTAGAAAAGTTACAAATTACCTAAAATAATCTCCTTTTCATCAGATTTTACTTCAAAATACTCAAAAACTCCTTGGTCAGTCCATTCCCTATCGAGAGGAACCGCAGGAATCCATTTTAACGTCTTTTTATTCATGTTTTGCGTATTCTTTCTTAAGGATAAGAAAAAATTACAGAATTTTGTATTCATATAAGAAATAAGGCTTTTTGCTTCATCTTCGGATTCAACCAAAAGAGTTAGATATGTATTTGAACAAACCTCTCCAGGCTTCCCTATGATTTTATTTCCAAAATAATTAAACTTAGTTCCATATCCTGAAGCAAAAGGAGTAAATACCTTCCAATTATCAACGACTTTTCTGCCCTTATTAAGTAGATCGTTTTTGTTTATATACATTACATTTCCTTTTCTTTGAGAAACATAACATGGCAAAAAACCATCCTTGGGTTCATCTTCTAGTTTACTATTATTAAAATTCATAAATATAGAATTTGACTCGCAAATATCAGATAGACTATTTCTGTCTAAAGAAAATCTTTTTATTAAGTGATGATATTTGGAATCTACAAATATATCAAACTCATTTAAAGCACAAATTTCCCCATCAAAATCAACCAATCCTTTATATGTCTTATCAATAATAAAATATTGTAAACCACCTCTAAGCTCTACTAGTTGACCAAATATATTTTTTTTGTTTTTGAAATTAAATGTCCTGATTAACCTAATATCGTTTCTGTTAAACATATTATTTCTAAACTCTTCTAGCCCTATTGATTTTCCCATCCACCTACTTGGATGTATACTCAATATTATGTTTGATATATTTATTGCTTTTTCTATAAATAAATTATATAAAGGCCTACTTCTGTTATGTGTTCCTTCAGAAGGAGTTTGATATGGGCTGTTCATAATAATAATGTCAAAACTATTTATGTCCCATATTTCCTTCATATGATTATCAAATTCATTTTCTAAAAAACTTCCAAGGAAAAAATTTAATCTATATTCATTATTTGAATTAAAAATGTTATTGAACATTATCATGTTCTTTTCCTGTAATTCACAAACGTATATCATATTTTCCAAAATATGTTTATACCTTTCTTCTTCATTAGGAAAGTGTTTTTCAAGTCCAATCATTAAATTTTTTATGACAACAACAGGAAATGTTCCTACACCATTACACGGATCTAACCATTTAAGACTTGGGTTTGACCACACTTCTTTAGGGAGTGTATCTAGCATTTCTTCTACTAGAGGAATTGGAGTCATTACTTCTCCAAATTTCTTTTTCTCGACTTTTGCATTTTTAATGTAATCAGAAAATAATTCAACTACATTATTTATGTAATCTGTTTTTGTCTCAACAGATAAATTCTTTATATTCTCTAACATAAATCATTATTTTGAAGAAAGTATATTAAATATACCTTTTGCCACATTATAATCCTTGGCAACTCTTCTGTCTGGGCCTGACATATCTGTAATTTTTAATAGATTACAAATTGTTAAAAAATCCATAACTTCTTTCTCTTCATAAACAACTCCTCTTGAATTTAATTCTTCTGTAAATTTAACAAAAGGAGGAAGTAAGTCTCCAATCTTAAGAGCACCATTTAAATAAAGGGCTTCAACAAATGTTAAATATAACTTATTGCCTTCTATGTTTTGAGATTTAATTGCTTCTAATATCTGCAATGCCTCCTCTTTATTTATAACTTCTTCTGGCGCTTGTTGTACAAACTCACCATGTTCATTAGATTTGTATTCCACTTTTTTTACTGGTTCTACAACAGGATTTGGTTCAATAGTTTTTACAACTTCTTGGACTGTGGTTTTTTCTTCTGAAGTATTTTCTAAAAGAGATTTATTAGTTGCAATAACCAACATTATAGCTAAAGGATCACATACAAATATTAATAAGAACATAAAGAAATTAACCACTTTATCCATGTTAGTTCCAAATAAACTAGCTATATACTGAAGTGGTGCTGTATCTCCTTTTAAATTGTCTGCTTCCTTTCCAGTTACATCTAAATCTAATTTTGATATTTCTTCGTTATATGAATTTACAACATTAAGTAAACTATCCGTTTCTTTTGTAAGTTTTTTTATCTCAGAGTCAGCATCTTTAATTTGCGTTTCTACAATTTTTGCTTGTCTGTATGATTTCCTCGCATACAAAGAATCTAATCTAGTTTCTTGAGAAGATCTCAAGTTGTTTAGTGAAGTTATTCTTATATTTTTTTTATTTATGTTTTCTTCAGTATTTTTTATTCTTCCCGTAAATTGTTCCTTCTTTTTGTCAAGCAAAGAAATTTCTCCATTTGAGATTTGTAGTTTTGAAGATGTCTCTGAATAAGCTCCAGACAAATAACCATAAATACCTGCCGATGTAATTGTCATCAAAATAGATAAGGCTATAATCAAATAAGTCTTTTCTAAAAATTTAATTTTTTTCCAATATCTGTATACATAAGATGCTACAACCAATTTTGCAAATTCTAAAACACCAGCCATTATCATAACAGATATAGCTGCCCCAGCAAAAAGCTTCCCAAGACCAGTCACAGAAAACCAAGCTGCAACTGCGGCGGTTGCAAAAGCGGCAACGCCTAAAATATAAGGAAACTTACTTTTTTTCATACTGATAAATCTATTGAATTTTTAAATAAAAATCAAATTTTATTTTTCTCCTGGTTCAAGATCAGAATGTGAGTTGTCGCCTATGCTATGTTTTTTCTTGAATTTCTTTATTAATTTCTTCAAAAAAGCAGTTGGTCTAGCCTGAACCTCTTCGCTTGGTCTAAGCGCTTTTAAATGCTTTTGTGTCCAAACATTTGCTGTTCCATCAGGTAAGATATATTCTTGATTATTATAGTACCAATTTCCTTTGTACCAAAGATAAAGAGGATGTTGTTCTCCGTAAGAATAGGCTACATACATTTCACCTAGTCCACCTAAATCTTCACCATAAGTGTGTGAAGCCACAAAATTCTCTTTGTTTTTTACTTTAATGGCAGATTCTTTATTGCTGATTCTTTCCTCTTCAATCTGTGCTTCATCCAATTCTACTTCACTATTTTGGTTTGCAAAGTTCTCAATGGTTTCTCTAATCAACTTTCTTAAATTAAGGCTCATAATTTTTATTTATAAATATCTCACAAAAACAAAAAACCCCTCAAAAGAGGGGCTTTTTTAAAATAACAACAGTTTGTTGTTTTTAAAATGGTAAGTCGTCGTTGTCGTCTGATCCTGCGAAAGTATTTGAACTTACAGTTTCAGAAGCATATTGCTTAGCTTGTTGACTAGGACTAACTTGAGTGTTTGTATTTCCGTTTACAGGAGCTGAATTAGTAGTTACGCCAGCATTCTCAGCAGAGTTTGCATTTGTTTTTTCGCTACTTCCATTAGAAAGGATTTTAATCTCATTTCCAACGATTTTAGTTCTGTAATGTTTCTGACCTTCTTTTTCGAACTGATCAGTTCTAAGTTCTCCAGAAATGTATAACATCATACCTTTCTTTATGAAATTGCCACAAAACTGAGCTGTGTCACCCCAAAATTCAATGTTGTGCCATTCTGTTTTGCTTTCTTTTTCTCCGTTTGCCTTTTTGTAGGTTTTGTTTGTTGCTAATACTATTTTAGCAACTTTTTTGTCATTGTCTAAGTGTTTAAGCTCTACGTCTTTACCTACATTTCCAATTAATTGTGCTTGATTTAATCCATCCATAATTTTACTTTTTTAGTTGATTTAATAATTCTGTTTGTTTCTAATTATTGTTGTTATTTCTTATACAAATATACACAATTTATCATACAAAAATCAAGATAATTTAAAAATATTTCAACATATTGTTTATAAGTAAAAATGCTATAAAAAGTAAAAAAAACAACTATTTATAACAAAAACCTTTAGAAATGGAAAAAATCATTTTAAAAACAATCAGAGAGGCTTTCAAAATAGCCTATATCAATAAGTTAATTAAAGAAGGCTCTGAGGATATAGCTAAAAAATTAACTCCAGATCAATTGAGAGTTGCTGAAAACATGTATAATCGTTGGGTTAGTGGAAGACAGCATTTAGAATTAGGCAAGCAAGATGAGCAAGTTTTAAACTATATTATTCAAAAAGGTGTTGAAGAATATAAACAAACAAAAGATAGTCGTTTAAGAGATGCTATTGCTTCTGTTTTTTATCCAAATTCAGAAAACGGTGGAAATAAAATATACAAAATATTAATTAACTATAAACCATTTTTACAAAACATAAAGAAAAGGTTTGGTGAAAAAGGCTGGAGAAACGTGGCTGAAGATGTTATAGGAAATGCTTTTGTAAAAGTTGTTATGGACCCAAATAATTTTGAAAAAATTATTGATTCATACAAAGGAGATGTGGCAGGCTCAGGAATTATTCCATTATTTATTAACCATTTACAAAATGGTATTGCAGGTATTTCTTCTCAACTTGCTTCACCTAAAAGAGGTGGTCAAGCAGGAATTACATCTTATGATGATCCTGAATCTTTCGTATCAGGTAAAGCAAGTGGTGAAGAAGATGGATATGAAGGACCTGAAAGAGAAACAGAAATAGATTCATTAGCAAGCTTATCAAAAGGAGATCTTGGAGATGATAAATACATTGGACCAGGAGAAATATTTAGTACATTAGCTGATGAATCAGGTTTAGGCGATAATACTACAGATGTTATTGATTTGGTATCAAAAACTTTTGATGAGGCTGCTGATTATCTTATGGAAGCTGCAAAAAGAGGTGAAATACCAGAAAAAGTTGCATTCTTAATGTCAAAAATGTTTAAAGAAGGAAAAGGCCCAACACAAGTTTATGATGAAAACCCACAAGCTTTTGCAGGTACTTTAAGAAAAAGTTTAACTGCTTATCCAGTAGCTTATTTTGGATTGAAAAAAGTTGGAGAAGAAGTTGTAACATCAAAATATTTTGACAAAGTGGATGAGATTGGTGTTGAAAACGGATTACACAAAGGCTGGTTCAAAAGCTTACTTGAAGGTGTGAAACAACCATTTTATGGAGCTGTTAAGGTTGTTAGAGATGCTAAAAAAGGTCTTGACGGCAATAAAGGTCCAGACACAGAAGGTCCAAAAGGACCAGAAGGTTGGAGTCCTTTGTTCGAAAAGAAAATTGAAGACAATATGGACGCTATCATTAAGGAAGTTTATAAAAGATTAGCACAAACAAAATAATGCAATCAAACATAGAAAGCAAAATTAAAAAGATTGTTAGGGAGACCTTTCAATCTTTTTATTTAAACAGACTTTTAAAAGAAGATTATTCTGATCTTCTTAAGACAATTCCTCCTGCGAAAGCTAAGGAACTTGATATGTTGTATAATTTTTGGATGTCAAAAAAGAATTTCCAATTCAATGAATTAAACCCTAAAGATATGGAATTTATCTTATTAAAGGCCATAGAAGAATACAAGCAAACTAGAGATAAAAAAATACATGATAAAATATCTTATTTATTTTACCCTACAAAAGAAAGTAATTTAGCTAATATAGTATTGACCAACACTATATCTAGTAAAAATTTAGGTGCAGGTATAGTAAAAAAACTTAAATCAAGATTTAAAGAAGTTTGGAAAGATGCGTTGGAAGAAATAATTCTAAATGCATGGACTTCAACTATAGCAGATCAAAATGTTTTTGATAGAATTATAAATTCATATGATATCAAAAGTGCAAAAAATTTGTTTTTAACAATTCTACAACAAGAAACTCTTAGATTAAGCTCTAAATCAGCTGCTATTAAACGTGGAGGGAATGCTGAATTCAGAGGCGTTGATGATTTGTCAGATACATCAAGCGAATTTGATGATGGTAGTATTGATGTGGATTCTATAAATGTAAACACATTCAAAGATATGCTTAGAGCTTTTGCTGATGAAGCGAAAGATATATATGGATTAAAAGAAATGCATAAGTACATACTTGATGCTTTCTTTAAACAAGGTAAGTCATATGAAGAAATGTTAAAGGACAGGCCTGATTTATTTCCTGGTAAAACATTAAGCAATATGTCTACAATAGTAACAAATTCTTTAGGTTTAAATAAAAACATTCAATCAATAGCAAGTCAGATAGGTCCAAAATTTGGCTTTCCGTCTAATTGGTTAATTGATTTAATAAAATCAAGAAACCTACAAAGAATTAAAGATTTTTTTACCACTATTAGACCTAGCTATAGAGATTTAACTCCAAGAAAAAAAGAAACAGATTCATACCTAACTCCCAACACAAAAGAAAAAGAAGATTTGGTTTACGAAAAGAAAAAACCTTAATAAAAAAAGCCTCTGAAATTTCAGAGGCTTTTTTGTTATTCTTTTCTTAGAACTATTGTTTCAAAATTTGGGTTATCTACTCTAACAATAGATCCATCCTTATCCAACTTATATATGTTAAGATCAGCATCAAAAAGAACCTTAGAATAATTCATATCTGAATCTTCTAATATCTTATTTTTTGAAATGTCTCTAACTCTTATTTTTAAACCATCCTTCCTTGCAGAAAGATAACTTTCAAATATAAAATCAATTTGCTTGTAAAATTCTTTGTCATTATTCATGAAACAAATATATTATTTATTTTGGTGAAAACAAATAATATTTTCAAGAGTCTTTTTGTTTTTGATAAACATTTCGCCGACACCTTTGTGCAGCTCACTAGGAAATTCATTTAAATAAAACCAACCATAATCAGAAGCTTCTTCTGATGGGCCTAAATCAGGAACAAATTCTGTGTCAAACAATCCAATATAAGTATAGAATACTAAATGATTTGTTTCAGCGACATCTAATGGCCCACTAGAAATCTTAAACTTTCCTTTGTAGCCACTTTCTTCTGTAAATTCTCTTATTGCTGTATCTTTAGGATTTCTATCATCCCCAGTTTCAAATTTACCGCCAAAACAAGCCCATGTTCCGCCTTGAGATTGATGTATTCCTCTTCTGATCAACATAATTCTTCCTGTTGATTTACAAATTGGCAGTACACCTGCAGCTATCATTTTCCCTGTTTCCATTCTTTAATAAATAGGGCCAAAAAATAATGAACCTTATCTGTTATTTAAAAAATCAGCAATTGCTTCTAAACTATCAAATACGATGGCACCGTTTTCTCTCACCATTTTTTTGGTCATTCCTAAAGATTTCATTTGGTGTTTATTAAACTCTTTATCATCATCCTTTTCTAGAACGCAAAACAAAGTCTTTTTAGGCCTCTTATTTGAATCATCTACAACTTCTGCTATAGAATATACTCCCATCATTTTTGGAGTTATTACATACAAAACAAAGTCGCAACTTTCACGCTTTTCAATTTCTTTCTTTTGAGCTTCTTCATCCCAATCTTTTACAACAGGATTAAAGTAGTCTATTTCCAACTTAGGTATTAAAATATCTCTCCAGTCGCTTTCATTGGTTGTTCCACCTAGGAATACTTCGATTCCATTTTCTAATTGCTTTAATGTTTTTTTCATATTGTTTGAATTATGAAACAATATAATAAAACATGCGCTGGATTCAAAAAACTAAACCATATAAACCATGAAATATAATTTGTGCTTACTTCTAGATACAGCCACATAATGAATGTTTCTAGGTTCCACATCAAAATCATCATCAGGATCAAAGCTTATTGCTTCAATCTGTTTCTTGGTTAGCTTGCTATAATTAGGATTTTTCTCCAATAATTCAGGCGCTATTGAGTTAACAACAACACAGGTGTCAAATTCTCTACCTTTACTCTTATGTATCGTTGTAATGAACTTATTTGAATCCTGGTGTTGTTCTATGAATGATATTAAAGCTTCATTATCTGCGAAATAATCTTTAACTCTTGAGAGTTTATTTTTTAAAGCATCGGTAACTTCTCCTTTTCTGAAATTCTTTATATCTGTCTGAGTAATGAAATTAAAATACTTCATAGGAACTTGCCTTTTAAGCATCTGTCTTTCTAGTTTCTTTATAACATCATTTGTTCTGACTAATATAGCAACTTGCTCTGGCTCTTTTAAAATATCCACCAAATCATCCAATTTCAAAATCAATTTATCATCCACATAACCATCTTCCTTGCTATTGGCCACAGCCTTCAATGAAGAAAACTTGTTAGAATTTTCTACTATATTCTGATCGCTTCTAAAATTAACAGAAAGACTTAATTCTGTTGTCTCTCTTCTTTCTTTTATCATAGATTCAAGTATAGAACAGTTGGCCCCTGAATATCCATAAATTGATTGATTGCGGTCTCCAATTAAGTAATAGTACTTTGCGTTTAAGGCTAATAATATTTGAAGTTGTATTGTGCTTGTGTCTTGGTATTCATCAACAAATATGTAATCATACTTGTTTCTAAACATCTTAAGCCACTTATCCTCTTTGAACATATCTCTAACTTCAACAAGCATATCACAAAAATCTCTTGACTTTTTTTCTCTCAAAAAAGAACCATATTCAGTAAGATATTGAGGAATTGGAGATTTTATTCCATCTGCAGACTGAAGTTTAAAAGCTGATATAGCTGACGAAAAATAATCAGCTTCCTCATATAATGCAGAAATCGTATCGTAATAAAACTGTTTAGAATCTTTGTCTGCGTATTGATTTGGTTTATACTTTTCTTTGAACCAATCTATAAAATCATAGAACGTAGCAATGTTTTTAAACTTACCTGTACTAGCAAGAACATTATAGCAAAAAGCGTGAATGGTTGTAATTCTGATATCTTTATTACCAACTCGTTGTTGTAATTCTTCTGTCGCCGCTTTTGTGAAACTGAAAAAAATAATCTTCGTCGGATCAATACCTCTTGCTAATAATTCTTTCAATCTTTGAACGCATGAATAGGTTTTACCAGCACCAGCAGTTGCAGCTAATATAACAGACTCTTCGCCTTTATATTCTACAAATCGTCTTTGTTCTGGAGTATAAGATTGTCTGTCAATTTCAGACAATATATCTAACTGAGAAACTACAGGTTTCTTTACTATTCTTCTCTTTGCCATTAATTAATTAAGCTTGTTGAGGGGTTTTTTTACTAGCCGCTTCTGCTTTTGCATAAATCTTTCTGATTACAGATTTAGAATCTGCAGGTATGTCTGATTTTATGGTCAAGAAATCATAATAAGATTTATCTGACAACAAAGTATCTGACACTAAAGCTCCTTCATATTTACCTCTTGCAAATACTGGTCTTCCGCCAGCATTCAATTTTATAAATCCTGCGCTATCCAAAGAACCATTGTTCTTATTAAATAGTCTGTTTAAGGTTTCTATATTGTTATCTACCTTTTCAATAACACCCTCTTTTGTTTCAAAAGTTTTATCATTATATTTGTCTATCATGCTAGACAACAATTTTACGCCTTTGTTGTTAATGTCTTCAGATGTTAACACTTCTTGTTTGTCAATAACTTCTCCACAATAAAAATTCATTGCTGTTTTAAAATCTCTAGGTTCCATAGAGTGATACATTTCCATTAGATCAATAACTTTTTTATTAATCATATTAAATTCAAATCCACATCTATTACATTCTTCAATTAAAAATCTTAAATCAAAATTCACGTTGAAACCTGCGAAATCACATCCTTCTGTGAACTTTAGCATTTTCTCGCCAATCTCTTTGAATGTTGGTTGACCTGCAACCATTTCATTTGTTATATTATTAATCTTAATTACCTCTTCTGACATTGGCATTTCAGGGTTTACTATTCTAGTTCCAGGTCTTTGAGATCCGTCTAATCCTAGTTTTACAATTGAAATTTCAACGATTCTGTCGCTTACAAAATTTAATCCAGTTGTTTTTAGCTTTAAAAAAGCAATAGGTTTGTCTGTTTTAATGTTTAGTTTGTTTTCCATATTATATCAAAGTTAAAAAATTTCCACTTATTATTATTTCTCTTTCTTTTTGTTCTTGTTTTGTTAATTCTTTTTCTAATTCTTCTAAAAATTTAACCTCATCAGATTTGGCCCAGAATACTCTTTTTATCTCAGTATCATCTTCTGTTTCAAACAACAACAAACCATCTTCTTCTTTCAATAGAGCTAACTTTTGACCTGCATCTATCAAATGACTATCATGCATTTGTTTTTCTGATTTGAGATTATAATATTTTATCTTCATTAGTCTTCAAATTTTACTAATTTATATTGATAGCTGTTCCCTTCTTTGTCAAGAATACCATCATCATCAGCGTCGTTGTCGAAATATTTTTTCCACCACTTTTTATACCATTTTCTTTTGATGATTATCACTTGCCATTTTTCAGAAAACTCTTTTGCTTGATCCTCTGTTATCAATCCTTCAATTTTCATTCTGTCTACCACGATGCTTTTTACAACTTCTGCATTGTTTACAAAAGATTCCATACCAACTAATACACTATCAATCTGTGCCATATATTACGATAATTTACAATTTAAAAATTCTTTTAACTTAGAACTCTTGCCAAACATTCTTAATTTTTTAAGAGCAAACTCTTTTACTTGTCTTACTCTTTCGTTTGTTAAATCTAGTTCTTCACCTATTTCTTTTAAGCTCATTTCGTGGTATCCGTTTAAACCAAAATACATATTTAATATTTTGTTTTCTCTATCAGTTAAACCTTCCATGGCCCAATTTAATTCTTCATTCAAGGAGTTTACATTTGTCTTGACATCAATATCATCCATTGTCTCTCCAGCTATCATCTGACCTATTTCAGTTTCAGATTCATCTCGTACTTTATCTTCTAAAGATATATTACTAGCAACACTAGAAAACGCTTTTAGAGATGTTTTTATTTCATCTTCGCTGAAATCTACAATTTGACTTATTTCTTCAATAGTCGGTTCTCTGTCTAATGTTTGAAATAGTTTTTGTGATGCCTTATTTATTTTGCCTATATTATTTATTTTATTTATTGGCAATCTAACTGTGTGGCCATTTTCATATATTGATTGCATAATAGATTGTCTAATCCACCATACAGCATATGAAATAAATTTGAAGCCTCTTGTTTCGTCGAATTTTTTTACTGCTTTTATTAAACCAATATTACCTTCACTAGCTAACTCTTCTATTGGTATTCCTGACCAGGAATAATCTTTTGCCACACTTAATACAAATCTCAAGTTTGATTTTACTAATTCATCTAAAGCTTTTTGATCTCCTTCTTTTGCTCTAATTGCCAGTTCTGTTTGTTGAGTTCCTGATAAAGTTTCTAATTTTCTAAGGTCTTTCAAGTAGTTTCTCATTGATACACTACTGCCACTTGTACTTGCATTTTGTTCGTTGTTTTCTTTTGCCATAATCTATGTTTGTTTGTTTGTTTAATCGTTCCAGTTTAGTGATGCTATAAATTTCTTGAAGTTGTTGAATTGTTCTTCAGAAGTCATAATCATGGTCAGGTTTGCCACCCCGCCTCTTTTTTTAATTTCTTCTATTTGATTCTCATCTAGCAAGCTAAGTACAGAAAAAGATACGAATCTAGTTTCAGTTCCTTTCTCTTTGTAACTTTGTAAATCAGTTTCAATAAACCCATTCTCTAGCGTCCCCGTTCTGCAATAAGTGCCATTATGTTCAAAAGCAAATGTACCATCTTGCTGTTGTTGCTGATAGTCCTGCTGTTGCTGTTGAGGTTGTTGGGGTTGATTTTTGCTTTGTCTCACCTGTTCTTCAAATGCGGCCTGATGGTCTGTAGGCTGTTGTGGTTGAATGTTGATTCCTTGTAAGTGTGTTCCTTGTGGAATCTCTGGCTGTTGTTGGTTTTGATTACCATTAACTAAATCAAAATAAGGATTCTCGGATTTACTTCCAAGTATGCCCTGATTCAGTGTTTTTTTAATTTGATTATCCATATAAAATAAGTTTTAAAAGCCGTTTTAAGACTAAAAACAAAAATACAAATTTATTTAGTTAATAACAAAAAAAGTTATAAACCCAAAAAGTGTTCAATGTTAGTAATAATAACTTCGTTTTTTATGGAATTTAAAATGGAAACCATTTTAGATTGCTTATCCGTAGCAGATCTGCCTGGGTAAACAATTAAGCCATTCGGCTTCTCAATACATAAATCTTCAAGTCTAGTCTTAGCGTTAATTCTCAGTTTTTCATTCATTTTGTTCATAGCATTATTTTATTTCCATTAGCACTTTCATTATTCCAAATACCCTGTTTAAAAATACCCTTAAAAACCTCTTTTTAAGGCGTTTTTAAGCATTAAAACAACTCTTCATACTTCATAATAGACTGCATTTTTACTGCGTCTAATACAAGCCCTTTGCCACCATTTAAAGAAATGTTATAGCCTTTAGATAAGGCGTTTTTTATTTCTTCAAAAGACAACCTAGTATTATCGATTAAAAACCCTCTTTCTGAGAATATTACATCCCAGGCTTTTGGAGAACTTTTGTCAAAAACTACCTTTACAGGCTTCTTTGTAGGCTTCTCTTGGGCTGATGCCAAGGTGTCTACTGCTTGCTCTATAAGTTTAATTTTTTTATGTAAATCTTCCTTTGACACGGTTTTGTTGTTTTATTTATAAATATACAAAAAAACAAAAAATAAGCCCCAAAAAGGAGCTTATTTTAAATTATTTTGCTGCTTTAGCCTTCAAATATTGATCGACTAAACCTGCGATTTTTCTGTCTTGAGCCTTTTTACGATCTTGAACTTCAGCTCTTTTAGCGGCCACTTTTTTCCTTGAAGATTTTAATCTTAAAGTTCTTTTAAGGCCTCTTTTTGCAGAGGCGATTCTTTTCTTTTTACTTTCTGGTTTTCTCATAATATTTTTTTAAATTAATAAAATCTAATAAAAAACCTTATAAAAACAAAACTTTTTCAAAATTTATCCACACTTACCACTTCCACAATTCTTACACTTAAGACATCCTTCTTCAAACACAATACTATCTTCAGCTCCACAATTTGTACATGTGGCTCCTTTTAGTTTAGTGCCATCTATAATATATTTTTTAATACCACGTACTATACCAGCCTTCCAAGTTGTTAATGCTTCTTCTCCAAGATTTAAACTATCCACAAGATCAACAACATAAGGGAGAGGCATTCCGTGTCTAAGAATCCCAGATACAAGTCTAGCATAATTATGATAATCCACATTAAACGCTGTTGATAAACCTTCAACAATCATAACATCATCAGTCTTGTGATTAATGATAAAATCATATCTAGTTTTTCCATCAGTTTTTAATCTTCTGATCACCCCATTATCTACTGACTTTGGAATTTCAAATTCATCTTCTTTTCCAGTGAATATTTCGTAAGGTCGTCCTTCTAATAACCCTACAAACGCTATCCACCTCTCACCTTTATTCGTAAATCTATGAACATCAGCATCTAAGAATTTTGGTCTCTTTGGTGCGTGACTATCTTCAAACATTTTTTGCTTTTCTTGCTCTTTCTTTTCAGATTCACTAATAAGAACTCCACTTCTTGACTTGTCTCTGTAAACAGTAATTCCTTTACAACCACTCTTCCATCCTGTTTCATAAACCTTTGCAACTATTTCTTCAGAAATATCTTCTGGTAAATTTACAGTTACAGAAATAGAGTGGTCTACATGTTTCTGAACCCTACCTTGCATCTCTACTTTTTTAACCCAATCAACATCATTTGATGTTGCTTTATGATATGGAGATTTTTTTACAATTTTTTCAATTTCTTCTTTGGTCATATTAACCACTTCTTCAACATTATATCCATTCACTTCAAGATAAATTAAAAATTTATGATGAAATACTGGATATTCTTGCCAAGAATCTCCTACGCTATCTGTAAAATCAATTCTAGAATTTTTATCATTAGGATTAATTTTTTTCCTTCTCATATATGAAACCATAAACACTGGCTCAATTCCAGAAGATGTTTGTGTAAGAATACTAACAGAGCCTGTTGGTGCAATAGTTAATATAGCAATATTTCTTCTACCATATTTAACCATGTTTTCATACAACTCTGAATTTTCTTTTTTTATTCTAAGAATAAAAGGATTGTTCTCTTCTCTTTTAGAATCATAAATAGGAAATGCTCCTCTCTCTTTTGCTAACTCAACAGAAGAAGTATATGCTGCTAGTTTAAGGTTCTTATGAACTTTTTCTGCGAATGCATTGCTATCATCAGTTCCATAAGTTAATCCTAATGCAGCCATCATATCACCTTCAGCTGTAATTCCAAGACCAGTTCTTCTTCCTTGTACACATTTATCTTTAATGTTTTTCCAAAGATTTAATTCAGCTCTTTTTATTTCAGCATCTTCAGGATCGTTTTTTATTTTATTAATAATCTTATCAATCTTTTCAAATTCTAATTCAATAAGGTCATCCATTAAGCGCTGAGCAAAACCTACATGTTTTTTAAATAATTCAAAATTAAACTTAGCCTTATCAGTAAAAGGATTTTCTACATATGAGTATAAGTTTAAAATTAATAATCTACATGAATCATTTGGACATAACGTAATTTCTCCACAAGGGTTTGTAGATGTTGTTTTAAATCCAAAATCAGAATAACAATCAGGGATTGATTCTTTAATAATCGTGTCCCAAAACAAAACGCCTGGCTCAGCTCTCTTCCATGCGTTATGAACAATTTTTTTCCACAACGGAGCAGCTTCAATTTCTTTTGTAAATTTAGGCTCGGTTGAATCTACTGGATATTTTTGAGTAAACATTTTTTCAGACAATGCCGCCTTCATAAAATCATCAGACATTCTTACTGAAACATTTGCTCCAGTAACTTTTTTCTCATCCATCTTTGCATCAATGAACGATTCTGAATCTGGGTGATTAATTGATATTGACTCCATCAATGCTCCTCTTCTTCCATCTTGAGCAACCTCTCTTGTAGAGTTAGAAAATCTTTCCATAAAAGGAACTACGCCTGTTGATGTAAGTGCTGAATTTTTTACAGGAGTTCCTTTTGGTCTTACAAATGATAAGTCTAATCCAACACCTGCTCTTCTTTTCATTAGTTGAACAAGCTCTTGATCTAATTTTAAAATTCCACCATAAGAATCAGAATCTTTTTCATTACCAATTACAAAACAATTTGATAATGATACATATTGAAAATCATTTCCAATACCAGCCATCGGACTTCCTTGTGGAACAATATATTTAAAATCTTTTATTAAATCATAAATTTCTTCTTCACCTAAACCATTAGGAAATTTAGATTCTATTCTAGCAAATTCTTTTGCTATTCTTTTGTGCATATCATCTGGTGTAAGCTCAAATATATTATCACTTGAATCTTTAAGGGCATATTTACTTACCCATACTTCTGCTGCTAAACCATCTCCTTTAAAATATTCTAAGGAAGCTGTTAAGGCCTCTTCTTTTGTGTAGACCTTCTTTTCTTTTTTTTCGTTCATAACTAAAATTAGTTCTTGTGCGTTTTTTTCATTCATAATTTTTTTAGTTTTAATAAGTTGTAGAAATAAATAAAAGTAAAATTTTGAAAACTCTAGATTTATCCCATTTCATTGGCTATCAGTATGCCATTTATGTTATTCTCGTCTTCATCCTGCATTTTTTTCGGTTTTTTGTTGGTTGAAGGTTTTGCTCCTGGAACAACTACGCCTGTATCTGGTAAAAGTTCTATATAAATTTTTGAAGTATCGAATATTGCTGGCTTATAAAACCCATCTGCACCATTTCTGTTTTTTAAAATTCCGAACATAGCTTCATTATTCTCCTTACCTTCGTCTGGCCTACCTATTCCTATTACAAGATCGGCAGTGGCAGCTTTACCTAAAGCCTCCCCAATTACATCAAGTCCAAACTTATCTTTGTTCATACCTGCTCTATTGGTTTGAGATGCAGTCCAAATTGGAATGCCCATTTCAACAGCAATACCTCTTATTCCTTCATATATACTTGTAAGTGAATGTCTTTTCTCTGTAAACACAGTTAAAGGCTTCATAATGTCGGCATAATCAATAAAAATAATATCAGGTATAAATCCTTCATTAGTTTCTAAAGTTCTAAGATGAGCAAGTATTGTATTTATAGAAGCTTGTCCTGTTGCAAATTCCTTAACCACTAATCTGCCACCATTCTTGTAAATTTCTGTAGCACTTTCTCTTACAACATCTGGAAATTCCCAAACATCTTTTATTTTAATTTGATTAATACATGCATCAAATCTTTGTGATACAACTTTTTCTGAAAGCTCAAGTGTGTAATACACAACTTTTTTTGAATCTAGTAAAGCGCCACATGCAAACTTAACTAAGGCCATTGATTTACCGCCACCAGGAGGAGCAAGAACAATTGCCATTTCTCCACCTGCTAATCCGCCACCTATAAAAATATCAAGATCCTTCATTGCTGTTATTGGAGCTCTAAAATCTTTCTCCAAACGCTTTTCAATGTCTTTTAAATAATCATGACCTGTTTCTTTTGGCTCTCCTGCTTTTAACGCATTCTTTAAAATTGTTTCCATTGAATCATAGTCGTGCTTTTTCCAATTTACAACCAATTCAAATAAACAGTTTTTTACACTTCTTTCTTTAAAGAAGAAATATGCAGAATCTTTTAAACTTTTTATATTTTCTAATTCTACTCCTTCTATCTTATCTATAAGACCAAGTAAATGGTCCTTGGTTAAGTCTTTTTCTTTTTGTCTTACAATATCACGTAGTGTGTTGAATCTTGCTATTTCTCTGTATTTACCATGAAATTCTAATTCATAATTCAAAAGAATTTTTTGATATGAGTCAAAATATTCAGTCTGTACAATATCTACAATTCTTTCTGGGAAACCATCTTTATCACTGATAAAGAGTTTTAAAAATCTATTTTGATAGTCTACGTCAAAAGGCTCTGTTTTATCTCCTTGAAAAAAAGATACTAAACCTTGTACATCTCCATCTTTAATTTTATTAAGAACTTCGTCTTTATTTTGAATTTTCGCTTCCATCTTTCTTTTCTTTATCTATTTTTTTCCAAACTTTTTTCTTATGCAAATCGTTTATTAAGTCTTCTAAACTATTAGCCATATCTTTAAAGAAATAGTAAAAATTAGTATCCTCATCATCGATTATTTCTTTTGCATAATCAGGAAGTTCGATTTTTACATCATGAATTACACGACCTTTATATTCCATTTTAAAGACAATTTCTTCTTTTTGTGGATTTACTTTCTGTAATTTTTCGTGAAATTTATTTGACATAATTTTAGATTTTCATTTTTTGTGAGTATTCTTTTTCTTTTGTCATTATTCTATAAAATGGTGAAAAAAAGTTTTCTAAATTATTATCATGTATATGATTTATCATACCATCACTTATAAATTTACTTATAGCTTGCTCTACACTCCTAGAACTATCAAGTGTTCCATGTTTAACTGCATCAACACCTGTAATTGCTTCTTCGTTTAAGAACGGCTTTTTAAGATTCATTAACCTTGCGTTTCTATAAAGAATACTTTCAGCTTCTATAATCTTATCATAGATTTTTCTCTTACCAATTTTTTTATCTTTCTTTGCCTCAAAACACTCTTCTTTTAATTTGCTATAAAGATACTTTTCTTTTGCAATATTTGGAAAATATTTTATCAACGTATCTCTAATAATTCCGTTTACTCCGCCAATCTCATCAGACTCATCACCTTCAAAACATTTAAAAAGCAATTCATTATCTAATGTGTGACCATACTTTTCTTCATACTGTCTTCTGTTTAAAATAAAAAAACTATCTGGAGTAACTATACTTACCTTATCCGAAATAAGTTGTAAGTAATCTCGGTCACGACTAAAAATTAAAATCTCTTCATCGTCAGATGTGCTTTTTAAAACGTATTGAGCAATCAGATCATCAGCTTCTATATAATCAACTTCAACCTGTCTCACATAAAGTTCTTCTAAATAATTTTGAACCTTTATCTTTTGGTTCATAAATTCCACTTTCTCTAAGTCTTGGTGACTATAAAGGCCATCAGTTGCGATGGCCTTTTCAGTGTTATTCCAATACTCTTTTCTTTTAGCTTTATATGGTGGATATATTTCATATCTTAGTTTCCCAGACTGAAATCCATCCCACATTATAATTACTCTGTCTGGTAGAACTCGGTTCATTACAGTTTTTAAACTATCTAAAAAACCAAAGCTACCACCACACAAATATCCTGTGCTTGTTTTAAGCTCTTTACGCTTATGGAAATTCCTTTTAAGGTTCCAAGGCCCATCTACAAGCAGAGTTCTCATAATTAATCAGCAGAAACAGAGCTCCAATTTTTATCAAATTCTAAATCCCAATCAGGAGCATGTTGTTTTTTATACTCATCAAGAGCTTTTGGATCATCCAAAATAAATCCATGATTAGTACAGATAATAGTTCCTTTTGCAGAAGTATCAGTGATATGATTTTTATCAAGTAATATACCTGATTTAATAGCATAATTCATCTTAACACCATTTCTAGTTGCATCAACCTTTGAACTTCTAGACATAACTCCACCCATTCTAAAAACTAATGTAGAAGGTAAGTATAAGCTATCTCCACCATAAGGCTCAATAGTTGTGTTTCTCTTACCCATTTGGATATTTGGAGGTGACATATAACCTTGATTAACAACAAACATTGTAGCGTTGTAAGGGCATGTGTCAGCTCTAGTTCCATTAATTCTGTGAACAAGATATCTTTGAAATTCTTCTTTAAGAACTTTCGCAGCTTTCATCATTGCTCCACCACCTTCTTCAGATTCTTTTCTGTCAAACTCATCTTGTGTAGGAGTTGCTCCTACAGAGTCCCAAATGATAACAACATCAAATTTGAAATCTTTTTGTTTAGGATCATCTAAATCATCTAATACTTGCTTAACTAATTTTGTCCCAGCTTCAATAGTTTGAACGCCTTTGAATAACAGAGCATTATCCCAATCAACACCCATAGCCGCAGCTCTTTTTTCTGAGAACTTGTTTTCTGTAATAATAAATACAGGAACCATTCCTTGTTTTTGAGCATAAGCAGCAAGTTCCATTGCCATTGTTGATTTACCTGTATCTGATTTTCCATAAATCATACTCATGTGCCCAACGGGAATGCCAGGAAGATTAAATGTTTGCTTGTACGCAGGACTCATATCAATCCACTCTTGTGGTTTGTATCTTGTGTCTACGAAATTAATTTTTGCTTTGTAGTTCTTTAGAGATGAAAATGATTTGTTTAGTACTGGTTTTGGTTTTGTCTCTTTACTTTCTGTTGTTTCTGTCGTTTCACTTGATTGTGTGATCTCACCTGTTTCGGTGTCTACTAATTCGTCTAGTTTTTTCTTTGTCGATTTTGCCATTTTGTTTTATTTTAATTGTTTGTTTAATTCTTGCGTTCAAAAATAGTAAACTATTTTCAATATTTATAATTTAATTTGTTTTTTTTATCAACACACTTGTGGAGAAAAAATAAGCCCCAAAAGGAGCTTATTTTAAATAGTGTTATTGGCCATCCTCTACAGGAGAGTTTGCATCTTTCCAATCAAGAGTTTTTTTCTTGTCTGGGCCTTCTACTGTTCTTAAATAGTAGATTTCAGGATTTTCTTGTTGCTGTCCGAAGTTTAAAAAAGCCTTACATTTTTTACATTTTATTGTAACATACTTATGCTTTTTTGGTCCTGCAATGTGAGCGCCTAAAGCTAAGTCGTCGCTACCACACTTACCACAGTTGTCAACTCCGTAGAATGATAAATTTTTTGATGCCATGATAAGTTCATGGAAGTTGTCACCCTCTACTGAAAATGAATGAATCTCTTTGCCAATCTTTTTCTTAATGAAATACGTCAATTTTGCCATAATTTTTCTAATTTTTACTTTTTTTAATTGTTTTTATTATGTAAAATATAATACATAATACAAAAAAAATCAATAGTTTTGGCAATAATTTTTACGAAGAAAACGCAATGTTCTGACTTAGATTCTTATAGTTTTCTCCAAACTTATAAGCAAGGGTAAAATACATGTTTTTATGCTTAGATAGCGCATTTCCAATATCTTTGATAAGACTTTTTTCGGATGGGTGAATGTCAAAAACAAGTGAATCGTGAACCTGGAACAAGAACTGACTTTGTTTACCTTTTAATAATTCTCTCATTTCAAATACTTTATCAACAACAATCTCAGAAGCCGAAGATTGTATGTAGTTATTAAAACTAGCATGAGCCTTTTCTGTTCTAACAATAGATCCCCATTCATTAACTAGATATCCATCATTATTATAAACATTCTTAATCTCATTAGCTTTTTTTATTAGTGGAGCTAAAAATTGCTTAACCTGATAAAGCTTATTTTCAGGATCCTTAAAAACAGATAATTTACTTAATAGTGTATCCTCTCCAGCTCCATACAATAATGAG
>Ga0315289_10001228_pt1 | contig 40074 bp, 39 predicted proteins | sample YL17G11_40_MG_FD_203452 | JGI IMG/M metagenome (GOLD analysis project Ga0315289, IMG submission 203452) | Sediment microbial communities from Yellowstone Lake, YNP, Wyoming, USA - YL17G11_40 | ecosystem: Environmental > Aquatic > Freshwater > Lake > Sediment | place: USA: Wyoming | collected... | reverse complement strand
CTTTATCATAGTAGGGCGTTTCTTCATACCAATACTCAATCCCATTTTTCTTTTTGATTCTTCGCGTTGGTTTCATGCTGCGCCTCTATTAAAGTAGGCGCATAAAGTATAAAAGAATTTCTACGAGGAGACTTAATTCAGGTCATTATTGAAAATAGGGGATTTAGCATTGAGATCGATTGTTTAATGCGCCTACTTAATTCGGGAGGTCAGGTTAGACCTTTGAAGGCCAGCAGCGTGAGGCACTCAAGATTGGCTTTGGACTCCTGATCACCCATGCCCGTCTTCACTGCTTTAAAGTATTTTTTATTTAAATCTAAAAATTGAGATTCAAGAATCAATCCCTTGATGGGCTTAAGGATCTCGTGAGTCTTGTTCATTAAAAATGGATCATAAATGTATTTATAAAATTCCTTATTGTCATCTTTCAATATGAAGACAGAGACAGATCCCTTTTCCGCCTTCAATGAATTCCGGTTACACCTGCCGCACACCTGATTTATGGAATCCAGCGGTGCGAAATCCCGCCAGATTACATCTGCGTCGATATCCACGCCCGCCTCGATGAGCTGGGTGCTCACGATGACCTTTCTTATCCCTTTTTTCGAGGTGTCCTTGATCTCCCTTATTCGCTTAAGCCTCTCTTTGGGAACTATATGTGTAGAAAGGTAAAAGCTGTTAGTGTTCTCCAGGTTAAGGCCTCTCACGCAATCGTAAACCTCGCTGGCAGAGCTGATAGTATTGAGAACGATTAAGTAATCCTTTTCTTTGTTCCCTACAAGCTCCTTTGCCAGCAGGGATTTGAAATCTGCGAGGCTCAGGGTCTCGTCGATCCTGGGCCTGAGCTCGATTCTGTCCAGTCCTTGAAAGTAAGCTTCTTTTCCCTTCGTGATTTCCTGGATCTCCCCTCTCGCCTCATCGAAGATGAGGGGCTGGGTCGCAGTGACCAAGACAACATAGCTGTTGAACTTCTCACAGAGCATCTTCAAAGCATCATGAATCAATAACCAGTAGTGGTGCGGGACCGCCTGTACCTCATCCAGGATGATAATCGAGTTGGCAAGCTTATTGAACTTGCGTAGGTGTCTATTTCTGTTAGAGAATAGGGTATGGAATAACTGCCAGAAGGTGGTTACTATTATTTCCGCGTTCCAACCTTCAATCAATAGCAGGCTTTTATCTGACTCGAACTCGTCATCCTGTGTCCTATAGCTTACATCTGCTAGATGGTGGTGCTTGAGGAGCATCCTGGAGTCCTTGGGCTCACCATCTTGGCCCACGACTTCTTCAAAGACGTCGTAGTTCTGGTCAATTATGCTTAAGAAAGGCAACGCATAGATAATTCTGGGCTTGAAATCCCTTTCTTTGCTCAGCCGCTCCCTCAATTTCAGGGAGATGGACAGAGAAGTGAGGGTCTTTCCCGTGCCCGTTGGGACGTTCAATGATATGATTCTATCATCCAGGTTCCAACTCTCTATTGCCTCTGTGGCATCCTCATAGATCCGATTACGTAGCTGGTTTATGCCTTCATTGCTGGAAGAAAATCCTCTGGACTCTCTGTACCTATCCACCAGGTCCGCCCGAGGGTCGATGCGCTCCAGATTCGCATTAGAGAGCGCTGCATCCATCTTGTCTGCATCCAGCAAGGTGGAATAAAGGAACTGGGCGACAAAGTAAGGAAAGATATCGCCTTTGTTTTGCAGACTCCTCAGCGGTCGTCTTGCCTTGCGACCGATATCCTGGATGGCATCCTTTAATACATATTCTATAATATCATTACTATTTAATTTTAAGTCTATAATTTCCTCAGAAAGGAAGGATTTGAAGATTTGCTCTATTTCCGTCTTGTCCAGGGCAATTAACTGCTCTTCTACCAACTTGAGAATCTTATCCCTTTCTGCACCCACCTCGTCGATCTCGTCCATGGCGTTTTGGAGATTGCCGTGATGCCTCTTCACTGCAAAGAAAGAGAGGATGGGAAGATAATCTGCCATTCCGCCTCTTTTTCCCGATTGCTCCAGGTATCCCCTCACTACTGCGTAGGTGAAAAACGCAGACAAGAGCCCATGGTGGGTATTATCCCTGGCCTTCATGGACCTCTTTCTTTTTTCATCCTCTTCCGCTAGGTATTCCTGGAAAAAGGTGGTGGCCTTCCCAAGGTCGTGGGTGACTCCCATCAGGTAAGCTATGTCCCTCAATAGGTCCGCTTCTTCCAGGTTAAGGACCTTGCCGGCCACGATCTCCCGAGAGATCATGCCCACATTTCGGAGATGATCAACCAGGAGCTTTTCCGGATGGGACTTCAGGCTAAAGGAATAATATTCGCTCCCGCTCCCCATTCTCCAGCTCCCAAAGATCCCTGGCCTTGGCCTTTATGCTCTTCCCGTTCCTCTCGAACAGGACTTCGCTGAACTCCGTCACCTCTCTCCCCTCGCCCATCTCGCAGGGCATCACCTCGGAGAAGTATTCTTTTCCCTCCTCGAATTCGGGAGGCTCTACCAGACAACTTCCCGGAACTACGCTATCGATGGATTGAAACTCCGCCGCGTTTTGCCGGATCTCATACTCCCCTGCATACTCGAAGTTGCAGATCAGCTGGCTCAAGCCCAGACTCGGGGTATAAACCGATTGGTGGCGGGAGAGGAGCCCCTTCAATTTTTCATAGATCGCTTCATCGGAGTGGGAGAGGTAAATCCTGTACTCCGGGTCCTTTACGAACTCGAACCTGATTTGCGTCCTGTTCTTGATGAGGTGCATCTTGATAGCGCTCTTGGTGTCGATGAGGTTCTCCCCTATCCTCACCTTTTTTATAGGCGCAAGGATCCTGCATCCGATCTTGGCTCTGTCCTTGAAGAAATGACGGAAATACTCAGCCTTATCCAGTCCGGCAATAGCTCCCAATAGCCCGCAGAGGGCGGTTCGTGGTGGGAAAGAATGGGTAAGGGGGGAGCTGGTGGAGTAGTTCTTCCTGAAGTGGGCGTAGTCCCCCCATACGTCGAATACTATCACCTTCTCGGGCATCAGCACCTCAAAAGGCGATCTGCTTGATGGAGACTCCAGCAGCTTCGGCCAAGTCGTCCATGCGGAAGGGGGCCCCATCCCTCACAAACCGCAGCCTATCGTCGGCGCAGACCTCTACATCCTTGATGGAGTTCTTTTCTGCAGCCAGCCGTCTCACCAGATCGGATACGTCAACCTGGAAGTCCTCAGTGCTCCGGATATTTTCATGAGGCATCTCCGTTTTCAAATTAAGCATCTTGTCCAGGTCCCCGATGTGATAGTTCTCCTTGCTGTAGTTCACCTTCAGGAGCAGCCGGGGAACCTGCCCGGCCTTGGTCCTGGAGATCAGGCTTTTGGTACCGTTCCATAGACCATCAAGGAGGAGACGAACATCCTCATCCTTGAGGCCCGTGTGCTTGGCCGCGTTCTCGTTGATAATGCCGTAGAAGAGGATGAGCGAGTATGGCAGAATGTCCTCCTCCCGGAAGGTCTTCTGCTTTGATTTTGCATCTGAAGCGAAAGCGCCAGTGCCTTTGATATGCTTCATGGCCACCCTATGCAGAGAACGACCCATCTTGAACTGAACCGGGCCGGTTTTGGTTATGGAATCCTTTTCCAGGGGAATGACACCGCCGAAGAGACGGATGTCTATGCACTCGGCAAGGATCCTTCCCGAATCATTGCCGAAGTTACCGGCTCTCATTTTCGCGTCCTGAATCAGACCCTTTTCCTGATCATGGACGATCTCCCTGACAAATATCTCCTTTCCCTTGAAGTTATGGAGGTAATCTCTGATGGTCCTTTTCAGCCGGACATCCGTTACGATATTCACCCCGGTCTCCTCATCGATCCTGGGTTTGTTCTCATCCATGGGATCCCCGTTGGGGTTCCCGTCCCTTATGTCGTATAGAAAAAGGAGCTCTGATCTGTTCTTGATTGTCTCGCTCATGTTCATGCATCCTCCCGGTTTTCTTCCTCCTCTTTTATAATCCTAAACAGCTTGTGCATATCCATTCCCAGCACGAAGTAGAAGCTCAGCTCGTCGTCCGTCTCCTTCCAGTTAATCCCGGACCGGACGAAGTGAGCGGCTATTATCTCCTCCAGCTCACGGTAGTAGTTGCTGTCGTACTCCTCCAACTTGTTCTGTATCTCGGGAAGGAGCCTCTTGATCAAGCCCTCGTTCATCTTGAGGCCATGCAGCTTGGCCCGGAAGGGCGTGCTTTTCCTCTTGTTCCATTGTATGTTCAGCAGATTTTGGGCCAGCACACCCTCCAGAAATGTGGCCTTCTTGGCATCGCCGTCGAAAAAGGCTTTATTGGCCCCGAAGAACCGTTCAATCCTCTCTTTTAATGGCAGCTCCTCTAGCTCTTCCATTTTGAGATCTCCGATTCCATTCTCACCCATTTTCTTAATCCCTCCTTTGCCATCTCTGAAAAGGTCTAGTTCTCTTATATATTGCAAAAGCATGAAACCATTTAGTGTAGTAACGTTGGTAGAATATTCTTCCTTGATGAATACATCTCTTATCCCTCTCATGATGGAATCCATAAGCAAATGGTAATCGATGTTGTTCCCGACGAATATTTTGTTGACTATCTCCAGAAAGATTTTATCATAGGTCCTGTTCCTGGATTCCGCGGGGAAGAACCGTCTCAGGACTCCGAAGTTGAACACCAGGTGAACCTTCTCCTTCTGGGCATCGCTCAGGATTTGCTCGTTATAGATCTGGAATCTCTCATCCACCTTTGCTTTAACTTCGAAAAGAGTCCGGAGCCGTGAGGGAAGGATCCCCTCGACATGAAGCAGGATTCGATAAGAGGATTGCTCTTTCTTATAAAAGATCAGGCTATTGCTGAAGGAGTCCTTTTGGTCCTTTAGCAGATCGAGAATTTCATCCTCATCCGCAGTCAACCGGTTCTTCACTTCTCTAGTTAACCTTTGTTTTCGCTTTTGATCCTTTGCACCAAAAATTGCCAGAACCTCTCCTAGGTCTCCACCCAAGACTAGCTTTGGCACAAGAAGGTATCGAAATCCGTAGAAGCTGAAGTCCAGGTTTTCCTCGATCCACTTTTTGCCCACCTCCAGGCTCGTAGCGCAATCAAAGCAGACCGGAGTATTCTTCCAGGAATCAGAGACCTCAAACCCACCAACGATGAAGCCGGGCTTGTCAAAGGTGTGAAAGGCCCAGGGAATGGCAAAACCGTAGACCTCATCCTTGGTTGCCCGGCAGATTGAACAGGCTGCATTCAAGCCCCTGGACTCCCCCTGGGACTTCTTGACGAAGTATTTGTCTTTTCCTTTGCGAATCAGAACCTTCTTGAACACCGGGAACTCACTTAAATAGCGCTTATCTTCACCCTGTTCGATTACCAGGGTGAGGATGGCGTTTTCCTTGGAACCTTTTTGCGAAAACTTATCTAACAGATCTGCCAGAATTCTCCCTTCTTGATCTCTAATGGCATCATTCATCCCTCGAAGTATATCTTTTTCTTCTTTCGAGATGTCATAACTGTCATAGTTCTGGAACCATTTCAGGAACCTATTCTGGAATGTTGTCTTCGGATCCCCGGCTATTTTGCTCGTCGGTGTGGCATCGGTGCCGTTGGGTGCCCCTTTCTTGTAGAGGTACATCGGATATTTCTTGAACTCATCCAGATCCACGCGGTCGAAGGAGTACACACCGCCGTTTTCCTTCAATATTATTGATAGTACCCATTTATACCTTCCATTGCTGTTAGGATTCTCGATGAAAGTTGAGAGAAGATCAGCTTCACCTGATTTCTCTTCAACATATTTTCCGATTCTATTTACTGCCTCGATCACTTAATATCACCATCGTCAACCGCAAACGTTTCTATACGTGCAGTCCACGCACCTGGCCTTCTGCTTCGTACCTTCGGGAAAGTAGCCCCTCTGAATGATCATCAATATCTCGCTTACCATATGCCTTGCCTTCTCGAAGTCCTCTTGCCTGAAGTTGATCTCCTCCACATGGTGATTGCTCCGAGTGTAGCAGACGAAGCCCCTCTTCACATCCACGCCGTAGTGCTCCATGATGAGCAGCCCGTAAAGAGCCGCCTGATACTTGTGCGTCCTGTAAACAGTATCCTTCCACTCCGCGTACTTGTAATCCATTGGTGCCGCTGTTCCATCCTCCAGAAAGAGAACCTCATCCACCTCTCCTTTGAATTGATACTTTCGAGAGGTCAAATAAACAGAGTTCTCTTTTCGAATACAGTTGAGCCTCTTTCTCACGTAATCCCGGTTCACCTTCTCCCGGCTTTCATGCAGCTCCCTGCCTTTCAGAACCTTGTAGCGACGCTCTTCTCTCTGTGCAATACCCAGGCAGTGCATGAAGAAGATGAACCTTGGACAAAAGAGGTATTCTAGGGCATCGGATACCGTCACAAATATCTCCTGCTCCGGTAGCAGGCCTGCTGCTTCCGTCTCCATTTATCCCTTAGAACACCTTGGTAATCGTCATTCCACTCACCAGCTCCCTGTCGAAGCCCGCTCCGATCAGCTTGATCTTGTCGAAGCAATCCTCACACATGGGAAAGACGTAGACCGAGTCGGACTCCTCGATGATCCCCTCGCACTCCAGGGCCAGGGAGTCGGACTCGTTCCGGTTCAGATCGCCCAGGAAGGCGCTCTTCTGAACCCGAAAGAGCCCATCGTTCTTGCAGATCGCTGCTACCCTGCTGCGGATTCTGTTCTCCGATATATCGTAGATCACCCAGATCAGCATCCTTAATCTCCCTCTGGACGTTCTACCTCTTCGCCCTCCAAAATCTCTTTATCGAAGTCCTCAGGAAGTTCCTGGCCAGGCCTAATTAGCCCGTTGGCAATCCTGTGGCATTCCATCTGAATTGTATTCCGCCTCTTCACGTTGCGTCCTCTATACTCCAGGGGCTCTTCCAAGGCCTTGTTGAGGGCTTCGATAAGAGTGGCCTTTCCCTCTTTGCTCAGCCCGAGACCTTGTGCTTGCTTCTCAAAATATTCGTCCTTCACCATTCGCCTTGTGAAAAGAAAGACAACCGTCTCATCCACATAGATCCTGAATCCCTCAATGATATCGAAGACCAGAGACGTTTTGTTGTAGTTATCGGTATGGAGAAAGCCAATGTAAGGATCCAGACCAGCGATAATGCAGGCCTTTTCTACCAGAGAATAGAGGACACCGTATCCGTAGTTTAGAAGGGCATTGAATTCATCCTTAGCCGGATTCCTGCTCCTACCCTCGAACCTGTATTTTTCAGGCATAATTGAGGAGAGGGCCGCAAAGTATGCTCGTGAAGCCCTGCCTTCCAGGCCCAGGATGTCCTGCCTTCTTGCATCAATTGTCCCCCTCAACCTTTGCATTTGTTCCTGGCATTGCCCAATCTCTTGGATGTGCTTCTCAAGTTCGTCTTTCTTATCGTCTCTCGACTTTTTCAACCTGTTAAGAAGATCCATTTGATTATTTAATTTCTTTATTCCCCAATCTTTTGCCAGATTTAATCCTTCGGAGGTCCCATAGGTCTCAAGCTGCCTTCTCCGGATTAGGTTAGTGCTTCCCAACTTTGGGTGCCAAACCCTTCCATAAGGCTCTCCGTGAGAGTCGAGAAAGACTATGTCTATGTTGTTATCCACCGCAAGTTTAATTGCATCTGTGGTAATATATGCTGCTGTGGTAATTAAAATGCTGTGAACTTTATTGACGGCGACCTCAAAGTTTCTATCATCCTTTCTCACCAAAAAGCGGTCGCCGCTCTTTCTCAAATATGATCCATAGGTATTAATAACGAGCTGCATCTGGTTTACCTCTACACATACCAGATCTATGAGTAAAGCACCCTCTAGCATTCATGGCTCGAATGTCTTGGCTCTTCAGGAACCCCTCGTAGAACTGGCTGCATTTGCCGAAGTTCTTCCTGAAATCCAAGAGGACGACGCCGTCGTTCTTTTCGACGAAGATTTTGTTGCCATCAATTTCTGTTGTTGCCTCACGGAGAGTAGTGGATACCGTCTCATGCCCTCCTTTCTTTAAGTGCCTCGATAGCTCATTATGTATCGAGCATCATTATAAATCATTATGGTATCCTTGACCATAAACTTAGGAATCCTCATGCTGAGATGGAGACAAAAGATTTCGCCATGCAGGACGCCGAAGCTTTAGTGTCCCAAATCTCTGTAAGCCCGTCGATCTTCCGGGCCTTCTGCACCAAATGGTCTGTGTGGAATATGATCTGCCGTACCGTGAGGCGTCAGGCGAAGCCTACAGGTTCCTCATAAGTTTTCCAAGCAGCTCTTCTCGGCTTAAAACGGCTTCTTTCAAGAATCGGCAAATTGATAACCTTGGTGATTAGCAATAGGAGCTATGCGTGCGTTACCCTACCTGGCTGGTGATTCCGAGCAATCCAATCCGCCTCGATGACGCCCTCGGGCTGGGGCAAAAGCTCTTCCGGCCGAGTCCGGAGGCGGCCGATCGTGAGCCGAAGGCCAACAATGGGGTGCGCAAACCGCGTCCTATTCCCGCTTGGGGTGTCCGTTGGCACTGAGAGTGAAAGGCAAATCGATCCATATCCATCAAACCGTCTTCGACATGCTCCCGCGGGAGGTGTTCCCCGCGGACGCGGGGTCAGGGGGGCCGCCCGCGGCCTTGAGCGGGAGCTAAAAGGCATCGGGGCGACACAGGAAGAAGCGTAATAATAGCAGTTTTGGTGGAAAAGCGCTGATGACAGCCAGATCTGCAGGAGGTCGCTCGACTCCTTGATCTCCTGGAAGGGATGAGGCGGCCAGGAAGCGCAAACCGGATGCGCTTTCCCGAGGAATAGGCATTTGCGAAGGTCCTCCGGACTTGGCTGAAGATCACGACAGCTATGCGTATTAACAGAGCAATATTCATAGATAGCTGGGGGGTTTTCTGGCCCTGGCAAATCGGGAAGATAGGCACGCTTTTTCAGGTCATAGGCATTTGCGAGTGTCCTCCGGTTGACTGATGACATCAGAACTCCCCCGTGCATCCTCTGCATTGGATTCATCTCGTGCGTCATAGATGGCAGGCAATCTAATTTGTGCGACATGTCTTCCAAGAAACGTCTCACAAAATAATTGGCCCGTCAAATAGGATCAACAAAATCAGCTATCCTATTTTTCAGTTATGTCCAGGAGTTCAGGGAACAGATATACTGCCGAGCGGCTCCCTTTTCCTTCCCGGAGAAGACGCAAAATTCCCTCCTGCTCCAATCTCTGAAGGATTCGTTGGGCGGTTCGGTTAGGAATCGCGGATTTTGTCGAGAAGGCACTGGAGCTTATGATCGGGCTAGAGAATAGGACATCGATGGTCTGCGATGAATAATGGGAGTGGGTTATATCTGTCACTCTCGTTTTCATGATTTTGTATAGCTCCAAAATATCCTCTGCTTTCCTGTTATTCTCTTCCGCCTGTTCAATCAGAGCCCCCAGGAAGAACAATATCCATCCATTCCAATCGCCATCCCCGGATATCGCCAGCAGCCGCTCATTGTAAATGTCCCGGTTTCGTTCCAGATAGGCGCTGATGTAGAACATGGGCCGGGAGAGGACCTTCTTTTGATACAGGATTATGGGCACTAGCATCCTTCCGATGCGCCCATTGCCATCCAGGAAGGGATGGATCAGCTCAAACTGAGCCTTGAGGACGGCTAACTGCACGAGAGGATCCTTTTCGGTGTAGTAGATGTACTCTTCCCAGTTGGAAAGAGCATCAATTATTCTGTCTGGCGATGGCGGAATAAATGTCGCCTGATCTATAGGCGTTCCAGGTGGAGCGATGTAGTTCTGGATGCGTCTTATCTCGCCAGGGTCCTTGTATCTCCCTCGAACTCCAGTCAGGAGTATCCGGTGCAGATTTCGTAGCGTGTTGAGCCCGAAAGGCCGAGCAGCCAGCTCCTCGACGGCTGCACCCATTGCCTTACGATAGTTGATTATCTCGTGAATGTCTCGGATCTGCGGGGTATCAGGAATTTCTTGGTCTGGCCTGGGCTCACCGACATCAGCCTCGTAGCGCAGGACCTCCTCCAGCGATGCCTGGGTGCCTTCAATCCGCGAGGATAGGACGGCCTCACGGGTGGTCAGCGGAGAGAGCAGAACCTGAGGATTGACCATGCCGAGCAAAATTCCGTCATATCGAGCAAGAGCTGCATTGGCCTTGCCGATGAGGGGTACATTGCTCTCCCAGTCAATGGTCTTCAAGGGCAAGGTCTCAGGAATGTAAGGCTCCATCATGCCACCTCTACTCTAGAGATCTTTCCTAAGGCATCAAGGTATCCCACCAGACACTTTCGTGTTTGGACATTGATATTGTCGTGAGGGCATTTCTCCATTGGATCTCCTTTGGTTTTTCTCCATCTCCTGGGGCATGAGATTTACGGCGGGCCTTGGCGCACTGGGCCGCTGACCGTGCCACCAGGGCCATCTCATGAGAACCCGGTTGGTCTAGCTTGTCATCTCCTCCGAGATGCCTCTGCGTCGGCTGTAGCCCTGCCCCTGCATATCATAGAAGCAGAAGACACGGTCGGCGCGGTCATGGCTTCCAGGTGCCGGTCAAATACTGGGAGGCGTAAAGGAGGATGCCCCGAGAGCCTGCTTCATGGCCCGGGCGACGTGGCCTGTCATATCCTTGGCCCTCACGCTTTGTTGTCTCGTTTCCATAGGATTAACTGGATTAATAACTTTTGAATTAAATTTTAACGTCGCGCAGATCATTACGCTGAGCGAGCTGTTTTCCAATTAGACTTCCTAATCAAAGATATCATGTATCGCCCTAACAACGCTTCGCCACTCGGAACAAAAATGCACTTGATCCGGGTAATTCTTGATATCAGTGCCGTTTAAGCTCCATGGATGAACGAATAAAATTCCACTGCGATTGGGATCGCTCCTGACAAATTCCACTATGTTCATGTCAAGATCATCGATCAATACATCTGATGGTATGCTATGTTTAGTTCCCGTACTTGCGCGGTAGTATTCCGTCAAAGAAGGAAAGTGAGTATTCAGCCATTGTTTGGTAGCCTCTTCTGCATTGGGTCGTCGGGCTGTCACCACGCACACATCATGATCAGCAAGCTGTCCTATGCCATCCTGCGAACCTTCGATCAATGGAACATTCAGCGTATATTCAGGATCGGCCAGCAACCGAGCTATCTCAGACCATATTTCTCTTCCAGAAAATGTCCAATGGGCTCGATTTACATCGCTCTTGCGATACCGCAAGCCATACTCGTTTTCAATTGCCAACAGGGCAGCTCCTACCTGATCAGCCAACACTCCATCAATGTCCACAGCGATCTTCAAACTTATGCCTCCAGCAGATAGTATGCGAGAATCCATTTGATCTCTTGGTTACCTCGATCGTACTTCATTGTTTCCAATTCATTCCATGAACTGCCATCGAGCAATGGGTATGGGCAGTGTACCAGAATTGCTGTAATTTCTCATTAGCCGTGTGCATTACCCTGCAAGTGACTTTTCATCCTCAAGCCGCCTACAGCTCCCGTACCGGACCATTAGCACCATTAGCCCCATCCTTCCTCCCTTCCTGGCCAGGGTCTGAAGCCATCAAAGTGCAGACTTCCACCTAAATCGGCAAGAGAATATTGGTAAATAGCATCAGCCCCATCTCCGCATAAATCGTAAAAATTTCAAAATTGCCGAGGAGGTATGGATATTAGAAGTCATGCCATTTGCGGAGCTGCTATCCTCTCTCTCCTGTTTCTCCTTTTTGGGGGAGCAGGCGCTGCTCTGAATGCACCTGATAATATGACCAATGAGACGCAAGCCACTCTGGAGATATTCCGGTCGCATTACCAGAATATGGAGGCCTTGAACTTCACCTGGCTGGCCGGCGAGCCTCTGGATGTAGCCCGGGGCAATGTGGGAGGCGGAGATGTGCAGGCCCTGAGGCAGGCGCTGGAGAAGGATGGCTTCACTGTGCAGCTGGGAGGGCTGAAGACCCTGAACGTCTACGATCTGGTGGATGCCGGCATCCTCTTCAGCTGCAACGGCAACAACCCCGGCGCACCCTACAAGGCCTACGTTCTGCCCCCTGCTCCCGGACAGACCTTGCCGAATATCTTCGCCGATACCACCAATATGTCCATCGCTTACCGGCTCCGGCCTGACGAGGCCATCGTCTTCATAGGCAAGACGCCGCCAGAGTGCACCTACTACAGCTATCAGAGCTTCCAGTACTATCACTACTATCCCGTGGCAGGCAAGTTCAGGAAGACCTTCGCCAACGTGGGCGATACTCTGAACTTCATGACCATCAGGACAAATGGCAGTGGTCCTGAAGACAGCTTCGATAAGGGCACAATCATAATCTCCACTGCGGACAGGGCGATTGATCAGCGTGTCAGGGCTGCAGCAGAATCGTCCGGATATCCGCGGGAGATGATGAACACAGAAGTCCTGCCCTCCGCCATGCTGAGGCTGGGCACGGACAAGCAGGATGATGCTCTGATCTTCCTCCACCGCATGTATTCCTTCAAAGATCCGCAGGCAGGGAGCGCCTACATGAACAACCTTTCCGGCATCGTGCTGCGCATAACGCCCAATGAGTCGGCCAGTCTCGATCCCTATCCTGTGCCGAAGCTCAGAGTCCGCGGCACGGGAAATACCAGCGAGCTCGACCTGATGCCCGCCCTCAATGATCTGCGGCAGGCCATCCTGCAAAAATACGGGCTTGGAAATGCGACAGAGCTTTCAACTCACCTCTGGCTCACGGAAGGCTATGATGCCATGCAAAGGGGGATCAACGTCATCGGAGTGACCCGCGATACGGTCTACCTGAACTCCACCCTCTTCACCCTAGCAGACGTGCCGGGCGAGTTCTTGATCGTCTACGGAGTGAACCATGCTGCCTCGGGGAAGGCCGTCTACTCCAACCTGGGGATCTATGGACTGCGGCTGGAGAACGGCGTGGTGGCCGTTAACAACAGCCGGCTGGCGGGCACTGCTGAAGAGTACCTTCCCGACAATCCTGCTGCCAAGTACCTGTACGTCTGGAAGCTGGCGCGCCACTGCGACAATGCCTCCTTCTGCACCGAGGTGCCCTATGGGCAGAAATCGCGCGGCATCGAGCTGAACGAGACGGCCTTTATGGGATTCAGGGGCTACATTGAGAAAGAGACTGCAGTAGGACCGGATAACAGAGAGATGGCCTACGACAGGGTGATCCTGTTCAGGCCGGGGGATTGAAGAGAGCGCCCTAGCGGGAGCGCTTTCCCCTGGCGCATCCCGCATCCCTTAATTATCCCTCTCCCTTATCGGGGTGGTTCAGTTTCGCTTACCTTTGCGCCCGATCCATTGACACCGGAAGTGAAGAGCAAATCGATCTCTCAACCGTTTTCGACGCGCCCTCATGTGTAGTGTTCCCTGCGGCCGCTGGAGGGTTGCCGCCCGCGTTCTCGCGCGGGATCTAAAGGGCATCGGGGGCGACACACAAAGAAGCATGATAGTGAGAAGTCGTGGCTTGAGAGCCCTAGGACGGTCAGACCTGAAGAGGAGAGCCGTGCCAAACCAGCATGGCAGTTCCCTGGTCCTGATGATATAGAGCGACCCAAACCTTAATCAGACCGTCTTCTCTAAAAACGTCCATCTCAGGCGTAGATCTTCCCAGGAGCAGAAAGACCATGACATCGCTTATGGACAGGATTAAGGACAGCGGAAGGGTGTTCATCTTCGGAGTGGCGGGAGATAGCGGCTCAGGCAAGACTACCATCACCCGTGGGCTAAAGAGGATTCTGGGGGAGGATATGGTGGCCTCCTTCTCCATGGACGACTACCACAGCCTGGATCGGCAGCAGCGCAAAGCCCTGGGAGTTACTCCCCTGAACCCGTCCGCCAACCGCCTCGACCTTCTGGCAGATCACCTGCAGGCCCTGAAGGAGATGAGGAGAATAGACAAGCCGGTCTATGACCATTCCACCGGCCAGATAAAGGGAACCGTTTCCTTCGGACCAGCACCTGTCGTCGTCGTGGAAGGCCTTCATCCCTTTTATACTGAGCGGCTGCGCGACCTCATGGACTTCAAGATCTTCATAGATCCTTCCAGGCAGGTGAAGCGCCTGTGGAAGGTGCGGCGCGACGTGGAGGAGCGGGGCTATCAGCCCGAGCAGGTCATGGCAGAGATTCTAGAGAGAGAGCCGGACTACAAGCTCTACGTCGACATCCAGAAGATCTATGCCGAGATAGTGGTAAAGATCGAAGAGACCCGGTTCCGTCCTCTACCGCTGCAGGACCCCTACCCAGAGTGGTATTCGGCGAGGTTGATTCAGCAGATGCTGGATATGCCACTGTCCGACGTGGACCTCACTCTGGACCTGAGCGCCATCCTCCGGACATCAGAGCACGAGTTCTCCATCCAGTTCCAGCGGGACACCTACTACGGCAAGAAGGCGGGAATAATGACCATCGATGGCGAGATCCACCATGGGGTGATAGATGACGTAGAGCGCAAGCTGGGCGATGCCTTCGGAACCTACGCCGCCATCTGCGATCGCCGCCAGGAGTACATAAATGCCATCGGCGTAGCCCAGCTCATCCTGACCTGGCGGTGTGCAGAGCTGCTGGAGCACCTGCTTAGCTCTTGATCCGCCTCTCATTGCGGCTTATCTACCCACCCAGGCAGGTGACACACCTCGTCTGTCACTTTTTCGCGGGAGCAGAATTGACTATGGCGCTCTTCGGCCGGACGATGGGCGAAAACAATTGCCGGCGATTCTTCTGGCCCGCCTCACCCGGACCTTCTAAGAAGCTTCTTTTGGCCCGGGCGCGAGAGGATCACAAGAGGAGGGGCGACTTGCCAAAAGTCATGGGATCACGCCAGATGCGAGCGCCGCACGGATGGTATCCTGTAAGCCCTATTCTAACTCTCTTGTCTCACTCTCCTCTTAGAGCCTGGATTAGCGGCTCTACCGATGGCTCTCCGATCATCTGGAGGGCAGCGGCGGCATTGGCTCGGACATCCATGTCGCTATCCTTCAGGGCCTGAATCAGAGGCTCAACTGCTGTGGCATCCTTGATGGTTCCCAGGCTCCACGCCACATTAATCCGCACTTCGCTCTGGTTGTCCTTTAGAGCCAGAATCAGAGGCTCAACTGCACTGGCATTTCCTATCTTTCCCAGCGCCATGGCCGCACTAGCCCGGACCGCAGTGTCATTAATTCCGAGCGCCACGATCAGAGGCTCGACTGATCCGGCATCTTCGATCTCCCCTAGAGCCCATGCCGAATTGGCCTGAACGTAGCTGTCATTGTCCTTCAGTGCCTGGATCAAGGGCTCCACAGCTGTGGCATCTTTGATGCTTCCTAACGCCCATGCCGCTCTCCATCTGACATAGCTGTCGTTGTCCTTTAGTGTCTCCACCAAAGGCTCAACTGCACTGGCATTTCCCATCTCGCCCAGAGCCAGGGCGGCGCTAGCCCGGACGTCAGTGTTATTGTCCTTCAGCGCCTGGATGAGAGGCTCAGTTGCCCTTGGATCGAGGATCTTTCCGAGAACTTCGGCCGATCTCCATCGGACAACGCTGTCGTTGTCTTTCAGAGCCTGTATCAGAGGCTCAACTGCTCCCGGACCATCTATTATTGCCAGAGCCTCTTCGGAATAGACGGAAACCAGGCTGTTCTTCTCCTTCAAAGCCATTATTAGAGGCTCTATGGCGCGGGTATCGTTGATCTTTCCGAGAGTCCATGCTGCTCTCCATTGGACTTCGCTATTGTTGTTTTCGAGAGCCCTTACCAGAGGCTCCAGGGCGGGTTTTCCCATCTTTCCCAGGGCCCATGCTGCCATGGCCTGTACATAGCTGTCGTTATCCCCCAGAGCGACAACAAGAGGCTCTAGGGATCTGGTGTCGTTGATCATGCCGAGAGTATATGCCGCTCTCCATTTGACATCGCTTTCATTATCCTTCAATGCCTGTATCAAAGGATTTACGGCCGGTCCTCCCATATTTCCCAGAGCCCATGCGGCCTCCGCCTGGACGTAAGCGCTATTATCCTTCAGAGCCTGGATTAGAGGCTCTACTGCTCTGGTATCGTTGATCTCTCCCAGGGCCATCGCAGCTCTCCACTTTACTTCGACATTGATGTCCGCTAAAGGCGGCATAGACCCACGGTCCTCCGCTGAGAGTGCCGTAATAGAGAGCTGCATGCATAGAATTATGAGGGGCAGCATGCCCATAATGCGAAACTTTGACCTCATTCAAATCGACCCAAATCCTGAATTATGAGCGGCTTACTTTATAGCACTTTTCCCGAGCAGAGCCGCGCCCCCTTCGCTCGCCACCTGCATGCCTTGGTCCCCCAAAAAGGATTATGCGCCTTCCTTATGGTTGCTGCTGCCCGGAGATTGGTCTATGGGATTCTCCAATTGCACAACCTTCGAATTCTTTTGCTGGAGGCAGCATGCTTTGCAAGAAGGCATCGTCGGCTACTCATATCCGCGACGCTCAATGGGCAGCGTTGGTTTTCGGCGAATATGCTATTCTGCTTTAGCAGGAGCGCAAGAGCTCTGCAGTCTCCTCCATGGCGTTGCTCTCTCTCTTTCTCATGAGATCCGGCGGAGCCTCCTGGAATCCCTCCAGGGCATTGAAGAACCTGTCCAGAGGATCGCCTTGGCGGGTGGGAACGAGAAAGATATGAGTATGGGGAATTCTCCTGCCGCGGGCGTACATGCAGACGAAATCGGGCCTGTATGCTGCCATGATCTTGCCGGCAACGGCCCTGGCCACCCTGAAGAGGCTTTCCGTCTCCGGCTCTGTCAGATCATGCCACCAGGGCACATGTCTCTTTGGTATCACCAGGCAGTGGCCTTCAGCCCAGGGATTTATGTCCAGGATGGCAAGTGAGAGATGGTCCTCACAGATGCAGTAGGCCTCAGCCTTTCCAGCTATGATCTTGCAGAATACGCAATTATTATCTTCGGACATTGATACACCTCGGCAGTCTTTTAAATCAATGCTGATATTAATATACCTGTTTTTTCCTCACATTATCTTGATGCTTGGAGAGAAAAACTAATCGCAAACGAACGGTTTACAGTTGATGATGTGCTCAAGCCTGATGGGGGAATAACGAGGAGCTGTCCCTTCTAATTTGGCCCGGCTCTCCTCTCCAGGTCTGCTGCCCTCAGTGCTTCTCGCACAAAACCACTATTATGTCTTTTACTGTGTCGCCCCGGTGCCTTTAGCTCCCGCGTGAGAACGCGAGCGGTTTTCTTAAGCGGCCGCGAGGATCACCACACGCGGGGCGCGTCGAAAACTGTTGATAGATTGAATTGCTTTTCCCGCCAGGTAGCCTATGCGCCGGTCTTTCGCCTGCCCGAGCCGATCCTCAAGAGCGAGGGCTCTTCTGTAAATTCTCGCTCTCGGCCACATATTTCAGGGCCTTGTATGCATTGATTCGGCCGTGGCCGTAGAGGGGAGAATGTCCGCTTGAGTATTTTCCGTCCTCGGGATCGATCTTGTCTGCCGTTTCCATCATTATGCGTTTGACTTCGGCCGAGGTCAAAAGGGGATCAAGCGACAATATGAGGCCAGCCAATCCGGAAGCTAGCGACGTTGCGCCGGATGTGCCTTGGAGCCGACAGGTGCAATCGTCCACATCGCAGCCTTTGCTGGCGCGCCTGCCTATGGTCAGCAGGCTTCTTGTGTTTGCTCCTCCGCTGGCGGGAGCACAGATGGCCAGCTCTGGCCCATAGTTGCTGTAATAGGCCCGTTTATCTCTGCTGTTGGACGCACCGACGGCCATGACTTCTCGGGAAGCTGCAAATCCATTGAGCCACTGACTATCGCTCTTAGGGCCAAGCCAGCTTGTTCCGCCTTTCGCGCCGTCCAAAGGAGCGTTGTCATTGCCTGCTGCAAAGAGAATTACGCAACCTTTCTCATTTCTCCTTCCCACCGTGGCCGCCTTGCGAATTATGGCATTTACTACTGTAGAGAGCGGAAAGAACTTTGCCTGGGCTTTCCAGCAGCAGCAGATGACATCTGCATTGTTGGACATCGCATATTGAAACATGGATATGACAAGACTATCCGAGATCACGGCCGGCATTCTCACAGGCATAAACGCGCACTGCGGGGCGAGGCCCACAACCCCAGTGCCGCGCTCCTCCGCTAGCGCTACTCCCGCGCAGGCAGTACCATGATGGAGAAGGTCGGCCTTCGAGTCGTCGAAGTCCATGGGATCCACGATCTTTCCGGAAACATCGAATTCCGGATGCGAGAGATCAAATCCATCATCCATTATGCATATCACAATATTCCGTGATCCCCTGGTATAATCCCAGGCTTCCTCAGCTTTGACATCTGCTCCGGCCGCTGTGCATAGCAGATCGCCTCTGTTCTTCAAGGGCCATTGCTCCTTATACAGCGGACTTGAGGGCTGGTAGAGGAAAGCCACTTTGAAGGCGATATCCGGCTCCGCAAATTCAATCTCCCTTCGCTGCTGAAGCCTAGCCGAGATCTTCAGCGGGTTCTCCTTCGCCTCCTTGCTTAGCTTCACCGCATAGCTATTGGGCAGAAAATCCAGGTCTTTTTGCACCTGCAGTCCAAATTCAACGAGAATCTGTTCCCGTTCTGCTGCAGGAACGTGGGACTTAAACTGGATCATCATCAATCCTGTGGGCACCACCTCGCTGAGGGGACTTTCGTCCAGCTTGTAGACATGGCTGGCGACATCTACGTGCGAAGAAGACCTCAAGATCTCCATTGCCTTGTCCAGCTTGGTGTAATCATCCACTACGAATACGTCAATCTTTGCGGCATACAGAGCTTCCATATGCTTTGCTTCAACCCCCAAAGTGCCGCAGACAGCTTCGAGTGTGTCTTCGGTCTTGGCAGTTCCATGCTTGAGACGAACGCCAAACTTATGTGGCACCTTTATAAAAGTCACTTCCCTTTCTCCCCGTCTCAATTTCATCTCGCTCATTCTTCTCCCTCCGCAATGCAAATTCGAGAAAGACCTGATCTCTTTCTCTGGTATTTTTGGACTTTTCAGAAGGCAGCTCTACGGATCTCTTATAAATAAGGTTGGGCAGCTCATCCTCCGCATCCCTCACCTTTCTCGTAGACCGCTCTAAGCCGATCGGCCTCCTCGGTGGAGAGCATCCTGCCAGCTAAGGTGAAAAAGACCTCCGCGTATTCGGGATAGTGACATCCCAGCCCTTCCACCCCCTCTAACACCAGGTCCGCAAGGTATCGCATCTCCTCTGGGGAAAGGCGCATAAGCCGCTCCTGGAAATCCGTTTCGTCTCTGGAGTGGTGGTTTGCTACGGGGGGAAGCAGGTTCCTGTACTCCACCACCCCGCCTTGAGCAAGGAGTTCCTCCAGCTCTGGAACCAGCTTCTTTAGGATATGCAGATCTTTATCGCTTAGCTCTCTGGCCATATCTGGCTTTGAAGGATGCTAGGAAAGATAAAACTTTAGCCTACTGACTGGCCGATCCACTGCAGGTAGCGCTCATCGCCTCCAGCGATCTTCAGCATTATCATCTCCGGGAGCTGATAGCTGTGCAGCTCCCTGATCCTGGCCATGAGCCGCTCAGCCATCCTCTGTTCCGTCTTGATTATTAGGAGCTCCTCGGCGTCTTTGCAGAGCTTCTCCTCCCAGATGAAGTAGGACCTCACAGCTCCGACGTTCACACAGGCCGCCAGCCTCTCCTCCACCAGGGCCTTGGCAATATTCTCTGCTCCGCCTGCGGGAGCAGTGCATAATACTACTACAAACTCGGTCACTGCCCAACCCACCTGCTGCCCTCTTCGCGGATCTCTTTCTTCCAGACGGGCACCCTGGCCTTCAGCTCCTCCAAAATATATCTGCAGCCTCCGAAGGCCTCCTCCCTGTGCGGGGCTGCCACAACTATGAGCACTATATTTTCGCCCACCGAGAGGGAGCCCACCCGGTGGACGACATCTGCAGATAGTAGGCCGAATCTGCTCACTGCCTCCTCCCTGATGCGCTCCAGCTCTGGCAGGGCCGCCTCACGAAAGGCCTCTATCTCCAATTTCTGCAGGCCGTCATCTCTGACTGTACCAAGGAAGGCCACAACGACGCCGGCGTCTGGGCGCCTGGCCATCTCCACCAGCTCCTGGATGGAGAAATCTCTATCAACAATCTCGATCACAGGGCTCTAGCCCCCGGCAGCAGGAGGAAATACGGCCACCTCGTCCCCTTCGCAAAGGGAGATCTGCAAGCCTCCTGCGGGATCTATGCGCTTGCGGTTTATCATCAGAAGAAGATGGTCTCTCGGCTCCCCGGAGGGGTTGAAGGCCTCTTCTTCGAACCTGTGGTTCTTCAGGGAGAGGGACTTCAGGAGGAACTGCAAGGTGGCGCCCTCCTCAAGCTCCATCTCCATCTCGCCTCCCAGGATCTCCCGGAAGCTGGCGAAAGCCTTGACCGTGATCTGCACAGGCCTTCACCTCTTGCCCTTCTTCAGGGAGGAGAGGATCTTCTGTCTCTCTTGCTCGCGGAGCCTGTTTATCTCTTCTTCCGACTCGATGGACATCACAAAGGTGCCATGGCAGGGCTTGACATAGGGAAAGAGCAGCTCTTTGCCCTTCACACCCATGGCCACGGGCGGCACGCCTATCAGATAGTAGTCCTTGAAGATCTTGTAGCCCGGCTGGACGTAGTAGACCTCCTCGGAGTTCTTTTCGACGTACTCCCTGGCCTCCTTGAAGGATGTTCTCTCCAGGTGCAGCTTGTACTTCATCTGCTCGATGCAGCTCATGCTATCACCCGGTCTATTCTGTTCTTAAGAGGCGTAGGGTTGTGCACTGCATTGGCCACGATCTTCTCCGCTGGGTACTCTATGGCCTCCGCCAGGGCTTCAGCGTTCTTCCCGAAGACCACAGCATAGAGCTTGGCCCGAGAGATGACGCTCATAGTGGCGCCGTAGGTCATACCGGCATCGTTATGCATGAAGACGAAGCACAGGTCGTAGTCGGCTCGCTTCTCTACCAGGTCGGCGATACACCGGTCCAGGTCAACGGTGCTCTTGACGTAATACTTCTCGGGATCGGAGACCGCCAGGAGCTTCAGGGCGGCATCTGTCCCGGCAACGGTAACCTGCAGGCCGGCTTTGCTCAGCCTGTAGCTGAGGTAGATGACGGCGCTCATCTGCACTGGGACCTCAGGGCACCCCATCACCAGAAGTGCCTTTTCGCCAGTCATATGCTCATCTCGCCAGTCATATGCGCATCTCGCCAGTCATATGTCCATCTCGCCAGTCATATGCGCTCATCTCGCCAGTCATATGCGCTCATCTCACCAGTCATATGCGCTCATCTCACCAGTCATATGCTCATCTCGCCAGTCATATGCTCATCTCGCCAGTCATATGTCCATCTCGCCAGTCATATGCGCTCATCTCGCCAGTCATATGCGCTCATCTCGCCAGTCATATGCTCATCTCGCCAGTCATATGCTCATCGCTTTCTTTTCAGTTTACCTATCCTTTTCTTGCCTTTGACGTTGATAACGGCAGCAGTCCGGGCAGCTGGAGTGATCTTGAAAGATGATTTCGTCCAGGCGGGAGCTCAGGCCGTCCCAGAGGAGGAGCCGGTTCTCGAGCAGCTCGCCCTTGCCCAGGACATACTTGATGGCCTCAGTGGCTTGAATGGAGCCAACAACGCCACAGGTGCTTCCCAGTGCCGGGAAGGTCTGCGCCTCCGGCGCCCGGGGGAAGAGACAGCGCAGACAAGCCGTTCTTCCCGGGATCAAAGTCGTGGCCTGGCCCTGGAAGCCGCAGATGGCGCCGTGGAAGAGGGGAGATCTGCGCGCGAGAGATGCTCTGTTCAGAATATACCTGGCCGAGAAGTTGTCCATGGCATCCATGATCAGCTGGCAGCCCTCCAGCAGCTGGTTGACGTTCTCTTCATCGATTCGAGCTGAAATGGCCTCCACCTCGATCTCCGGATTTATGCCCTTCAAGGTCTCCAGGGCTGATGCGGCCTTGCTCTTGCCTACGTCCTCCGTCCAGTGCAGCACCTGCCGGTTCAGGTTGCTGGCATCGACCAGGTCGCAGTCCACGATGCGGATGCCGCCGAATCCAGCTGCGGCCATGTATATCGATATGGCCGAGCCCAGGCCGCCCGCCCCGGCAATGAGGACTCTTGTGTTCTTCAGCCTCTCCTGGCCCTCCTCTCCAAAGAGCATGATCTGGCGGGAGTATCTTTTCAGCTCTGCATCTTTCATCCGGGATAATGAATGGATCCTAAGCTGATTTAAAGTCGTGCCTCAACGGGCCTTATATAAGAGGTTCTTCTCCGTAGGAACGCAGGCTGTAAACCTCTAATTTGTTTGGATTTTATGATGCCATCTTTCTTCCCACTCCCTGCCGCCAGGTTTGATGTGCTCAAGCCTGGTGTGGCATGGCGAGCGTGCTGGCTCGGCTCTCCTCTTCCTGGGTCTGGCTGTCCTCGGGCGTTAAAAGCTTACGACTTATTACTACTATGCTTCTTTGTGTGTCGCTCCGATGCCCTCAGCTCCCGCTCAAGGCCGCGGGCGGCAACCCTCCAGCGGCCGCGGGGAACACTACACGCCGGAGGGTCGAAAACGGTTGATAGATATAGATCGATTTGCCCTTCACTTTCGGCGCCGGGCCCCCGTGAGGATGGGGAGCGCCCCTCTGGAACATCCCCGATAATATAGGAGGATGGGGAGAGGGCCTTGTCTGGTTTGTGGGAATAATTACCGGGCGGGCACGGAAATGATGCAATTTCTAAAGATTGAGAAAAAGCGGCAGAACCGACCGTTCGAGATCGAAATGAAATCAGCCAATAGATATCCTACTGAATATCCACCTAATCATGATAAAAACCTATTTATAGTTTGCCCCATCTCTCGTTCATATACGGATATTTTTGCACATTAGTTTAATTCTGATTGGGTGTGGTTAACAATTTAGCTTAAATCCGGCAATTTTTCCAGAGTCGGACAGAAATTTTAAAATTCAAAAAAATTGCTCTTGATATTTCATGTCAGCATATATGAGGATTGTGAATAAACATCCCAAAAATTTTTTGGAGATCTATTGGTCAGAGCTCGTAACCTCTCTAGAAAAATTCATGTCATTTCTAACAGTAAGTTCGATATTCATTGGAACAGTGGGCTTCTTTAAAGCCTCAATCATCTATATCATGCTCGGATTGACGCCTGATTTTAGAATCTGCATGGCAGTATTTCTCCTTGTATTCAGCATTTACAGCCTGGATAAACTTACTGATAGCAAAGAAGATGCCATCAATATGCCCGGAAGGGTAGACTTCATCAAGCGGCACAGGAGGATTATTTATGCCTGCTCCATTGCGTCATACCTGCTATCTGCCCTAATTGTTCTCTTGGTCAAGCCCTGGGCCCTTCCCATAATGCTATTGCCGATTGTAGCGAATGCCGCCTACGGGTCCAGAATCTCTCCCCATATTCCGCGGCTGAAGGACATACCAGTAATGAAGAATCTGCTGGTGGCTTTCATCTGGGCATCCTTGATCACCGTTTTGGCGGCCTGGGGTGAGACGGACCTCATTGGAATCGCTTTTATCTCTTATTTCCTTCTGGCAAAGAGCTTTATAAACACAGTTCTCTACGATATCAGGGACCTGGAGGGAGATAGAAAAAATGACGTCAGGACTATACCGGTGCTGGTGGGGCCGAAATGGACTACAATCCTCCTGCTGGCTCTGAACTCCACGCTGCTGTCCTGTCTGTTGCTGTCGCCCGGGTCATGGCAGCTTATGGCTGCAATGCTTGCCATCTATGGCTACATCTATATTTTATGCTTCAATAAGGGTGGAAATAAGAATGCTTTGGATCTCTGCGTGGACGGAGAATGGATAATCGCCTATATCATCCTCCTGGCCCTTGGAGGGATGCACATCGGCCTGCCATCCTTTTAGGCTTCTGCAGCTTCATAGTCGGTATCCATAGTGTCCTGCAGCCCGTCTTCAGAGATGTGAGTTACCATGCGTTCGGATACGTCTTGATCGGAGAGAATCTCAAGGAAACGCTTAATATAACCATCTCTCTCCGAGGCTCTTTGGCTCTCGAACATGTTCCTGTACTCTGAGATGGTGGAGGGAGCAACCCCTAGGGCTGCAGCCATCTCCTTGACTGATTTTCCAGACTGGGAAAGGCGCAGGAACTCCTCTTTGTCAAAGGGAGGCTTAAGGTCCGACTCCCTAAAGAGATGGAGCTTAATCCTGGCTCTGCTGACGGTCTTGTTCAGCGCCCGGTCTCCCAGACGCTCTGCTATCTCTGTATCGCTCAGATCTTTGTAGAAGAGCCTCACTGCAGTGGCGAGCTGCTCAGGAGTTAATTTAGTTTGAATGTTATATTGCTTTATCATTTCCTTTACAACCCCTAAGAGAGCGCGCTCGATGTCTGAACTCCCCCTGAGAGCACCATGTTGAGTGGCCTGTTTCTCCACGACCTTTGTGCTAGCCCCCATCTTGAGAACAAGGTCACGCAGCTGATCTGTCCTACCACTCATTTAAGAACTCACCCATCAACAAAATCCCCTGGTTATACTATAAAGAGATTTCCATTGTATTGCAAACCTTTTTATAGAGGTGCTTCGTCAAGAAGGGAGGAATGTCCGAGACAACCAGCATATATGTTGTCAAGACCACTGCTAACCAGGAACGCTCGGTGGCCAACGTAATCGCTCATGTAGCCCGCAAAGAGAAATATGATGTAAGGGCATTGCTGGTGCCGGACGTCCTGAAAGGCTACGTTCTCGTGGAGGCCTCTGCCCCAGAGGTGGTGGATCAGGCTATACAAGGAGTGCCTCACGCCCGATCGGTAATCAAAGGGTCTTCCAGCATAGAGGAGGTAGAGCATTTCCTCACACCCAAACCAGTCGTCACAGGCATAAATGAGGGTGCCATCGTGGAGCTCATATCAGGCCCCTTTAAAGGAGAGAAGGCCAGGGTGAAGCGGGTAGACGTTGCCAAGGAGGAGATCACCGTAGAGCTCTTCGAGGCTATGGTTCCCATTCCCATAACCGTAAGGGGAGATCACGTGCGGGTTCTCAGCAAAGATGCGAGAGGTGTTTGACTTTGGCTAACTTTGTGGAGGCTTTGGTTCCGGGGGGAAAGGCCAGCGCCGGACCGCCCTTGGGCCCAGCCCTTGGTCCCCTGGGGGTAAACGTAGCCCAGGTAGTGACCAAGATCAACGAGCTCACCAAGGACTTGAACGGAATGCAGGTTCCAGTCAAAGTGATAGTCAAGTCCCGGACCGAGTTCGAAATCGAGGTGGGAACGCCGCCCACATCGGCCCTAATCCTAAAGGAGCTGGGAATCGAAAAGGGCACAGGCGATAAGACCGCTATTGGAGACATCACTATGGATCAGGTGGTGAGGATCGCCAATATAAAGCGAAAGAACCTCCTCTCCAAAAACCTGAAGAATGCCGCTCGAGAGATCATAGGCACTGCCGGATCCCTTGGAGTGACCATCGAAGGCCTTAGCTCGAAAGATGCGCAAGCGGCAGTGTTAAGCGGCAAATACGATGAGATATTAGAAGCGAAGGCTTGAAATATAAGGTTATAAACTGGTTTAATCCCTTTTGATAAACCGTAGTAGACCTCTACGGTCGCTGACTACGGAGGGTTGATATGAACATAGAAGAAGCTGTAAAAGAGGCCGTAACTCGGGCCCCTGCCAGGAACTTCGGCGAGAGCATCGATCTGGCCATAAACCTTCACAACCTCGATCTGTCACAGCCCGCCAACAGGGTGGATGCCGAGATCATCCTCCCCCATGGGGTTGGCAAGCCTGCCAAGATCGCTGTCTTTGCCACAGGTGAAACGGCACTGCGAGCCAAGAGTGCTGGAGCCGATCGCGTTATTTCTTCCGAGGAGATCAAGGCCCTGGGCGAGGACAAGAAAGCGGCCAGGAAGCTCGCTGAGGAGTACAAGTTCTTCATAGCAGAGACCCAGTTCATGCCCGTGATTGGAAAAAGTCTGGGGCCCATTCTGGGAAAGAGAGGCAAGATGCCAACGCCTCTGCCTCCCACGCAGGACGTCACTCCCCAGATCCAGAGGCTCAGAAATATGGTCAGGATCAGGTCCAAGGACAGGGCGACCTTTCACCTGACTGTGGGGAACAGGAACATGGAGGAAAAAAAGCTGGCGGAGAACGTAGAGGCAGTCATAACCAAGCTGGACCAGACTCTGAAGGATGGCCGGCAGAATGTGAAATCCATCTACGTCAAGACGACCATGGGACCGGCGATCAGGGTGATCTAGATGGCTGCCGTTGTTCGTCGAACTGCTCACCTGCCGGAGTGGAAGAAAAATGAGGTGCAGGAGCTGCTCACCAGCATCAATTCCAGCAGAGTGGTGGGCGTTGTTGGCATGCGCGAGATCCCTGCCAGCGATCTTCAGCAGATGCGGGCAGAGCTGAGGGGAAAGCTCGATCTGAAGATGGTGCGCAATAACATTGCCCGCCGGGCGATGGAGGCTGCCGGAGGCAAGATAAGTCCGCTGGCTGACTACATCGAGGACCAGACTGCTCTGGTCTTCAGCAATGAAAATCCCTTCCAGCTCTATGCATTGCTCGAGAAGGGCAAGCGACCCATGCCCATCAGGGCTGGAGCACGGGCTCCCAAGGACATTGTTATCGAAGCCGGAGAGACCTCCTTCTCCCCAGGCCCCATGGTGGGCAAGCTTCAGGCTGCAGGGATACCAGCGGCCATAAAGGGCGGAAAGGTAGTTATCAGCAATCAGGTTAAGCTGGTGAAAGAGGGGGAGGTGGTCTCCGCCAAGGTGGCCGATATCCTGAAAGCTATGGAGATCTTCCCCAGGACCGTAGGATTGACCCTGAGGGCCGCCTTTGAAGGCGGGCTAATATTCAAGTCCCAGGACTTGACCCTGGATATAGAGGGATTGCTCTCACAGTTCGGCACAGCTTCCGCCGTGGCGATGGGCTTCGCCGTCAAAGTGGGCTATGCCACTCCTGAGACAATTACACCCATCCTTCAGCTGGCTTCTGCCAAGGCAAGGAGCCTGGTGGCAGAGGCGGGAATACCCGTGCCCGGCATGATGGAGCTTGTCCTGGCCAGGGCCGCAGCCAATGCCCAGGCCATCGCCAGCCTGGCCCGGGGAGAGACTGCTCCCGCCCAAGTTGCAGAGGCAGCTGCCGTGTCCGCGGCCGAGAGGGAGCTGCAAGAGGCTGAGAAGAAAGAGGAGGAGAAGGAAGAGGAAGACACCGCAGCAGGTTTAGGTGCTCTATTCGGTTAAATTTGAGAGGTTGATTCAGATGGAATATGTGTATGCTGCATTGATGCTTCACAGCGCAGGCAAAGAGATCAACGAAAGCGCTGTAAAGAAGGTTGTAGAGGCCGCTGGGACGGCCCCCGATGAGGTAAGAATCAAGGCCCTGGTAGCTGCCCTGGAAGGCGTGGACATAAGCAAGGTCCTCTCCCAGGCAGCTGCCGTTGCTCCCGCGGCTGCCGCTGCTCCCGCAGCTGCTGCTGCCCCAGCCGCAGCCAAGGCTCCTGCCAAGGAAGAGGCTAAAGAGGAGAAGAAGGAAGAGGCCGAAGAGAGCGGCATTGAGGGCCTGGGTGCCCTCTTTGGCTGAAAATCCTAGAGCCGGCTCTCTATTATTTTTGCTTCGAAGATGCGTCTTCGCAATCCTTTTTTTTGGAGTATGAGATCCGCATCTTTTTAGCGACTGCCCCATCAAAATATGCTGCAGCGGGCGATCTTCGTCACCGTGCATGGCGGGGGACTATAGAGAAAGCGCCGCAAGAGACAGCACCTTTGCAGCGCATCGATTTTCTCTTCTAAGGATGCTGTCGTCGGAAGGTTGCCTTTTGGATTCGGCCTCTCCTCTGCGGTTAGCTTGAATGGTGGATAGATTTTATAATTTTTAAATATTAAATAAAATCTCTGATTTTAGTCATCTATGGATTCGATATTTAATCATGATGACGTAAAAATATAAAAAGAAATTATTAACGAAAATGCATTTCAAAAGAGATCAAGATAAAATATGGAGCAAAGCCGCAAGGCCAATTCGAGCGACCTCCCAACGGCCGCGTTAGAGAATTCTCTGAATCAGCCCTGTCCGGCATAAGTTCAGATCTCTTCCAGCTTTTCGATGCCGACCTTCTTGACATTTGGCTTCCAGATCATGCCTGGCATCCAGTTGGGCGCATTGGTGGGCTTGGCCACTTGCTTGCGCTCTCCCGTGAAGACGTGCACTTTCTTTGTTCCCCTCTCACGAAGTCTAATATCGGTGTAGCCGCGATTGGCCGCCTTTAAAGCTGCCTGTCTGGGCTGCTTGCCGCAGAAAACGCCTATCTCGTTTCCGTCCTTATCTCGCAGTGCAAAATTTCTTTTTCCCGCCATTTTTTATTCCTCTCATAATCCATATGCACAGGGCTCTATGCCTTGCCGCACTACTATATATCTAATACACTTATATTAATCTTTTGTTCGGCTCTAGAATTTGGGGACTGTTTGTGCGGGGCAAAGCCAAGAAGCAGGCCGGCATCAGGATGATCAAGTGCCGGGAAGATGTTAGCTTTATCTACACGAGCAATGAGAAGCTATAGCCATGGCTTGGGTTCTGTGGTTCACAGGTCTTCCGGGCTGCGGCAAGACCACTATCGCCCACCGCACAGAGGCCATGTTCTCAGCAAAGGGCATAGATGTAAAGATCCTGCAGCTCGATGAGATCCGCCGCATTATTACTCCTCACTCTAAGTATACTGAGGAGGAGAGAGACCTGGTCTATTCCAGCCTGGCCTACATGGCCAAGCTGCTCTCGGAGGCGGGGAAAAACGTAATCATTGATGCCACCGCCAACCGACGCCGCTATCGAGACCTAGCGCGCCGATTGGTGCCCAGCTTCGGCGAGGTTTACATCAAGGCTCCTCTGGAGATCTGCGTAGCCCGGGAGAAGGAGCGGAAGCCCGAGTTCGCGCCCAAAGACATCTACCTCAAGGCGGTGGAGGAGAAAGCCGCCGTCCCGGGAGTTAACGTAAGCTATGAGGAGCCTTTATGCGCGGAGATAGAGGTGGACACGACCCAGATGGACCCGGAGGAGAGCGCTCGATACATCTTGGAGAGGTGCCTCGCTCTTTTTTCGAGCTGCAATTTGAAAGGGCAATAGATCCGATAAGTCTAAGAAAGGGGGGGCGAAATACTAATTCAGAGATTATGCTGGAAGGGATAATGCTTTGAAATCCAACGCAGGATTTGTAGGCTTTGACGGAACAGAAAATAAGCGCACAATTCTGGCCCTCCACCAGGTCAGAGAGGCGGCAGGGATTGGCGGAGATCTGAATGTGCTGCTGCGAAAACCACATGCCAGGGCAAAGTCCATGCTGGCCAAGCTCGACCGCCTTTGTGGCGTGAAGGCCTACGCCACGGAAGGAGGGGACAGGGAGAAGTGGGAGAAGGCGGGCTTCGAGGTGGTGGGCGGATATGATGACTTCTTCGCGGCCTCTGACTTTGTCATGGTGGGAACCCCCGGAGACGAAGAGCTTCCCTATGTGGAGGCGGGCTTGAGCCATGACTGCTTCATATCTCTGATGGGCGGAGCCGACCGTCCCGCGATCCAAAAAGCCCTTGAGGATAAGAAAGTTCAGATTTCAGAGCAGCTAAGGGCCGACCTGGCCCGGGAGTTCTTCTTCGGGCTGGAGAACTACGAGCTCTTCCTGGGGGCAAAGCCCAGACTGGTGCAGTGCACGAGCTGCAACACCACAGGGCTCTCCAGGCTGGCCCTGGCAGCCCGCCCGCTGGGGCTGATGGCGATGCTGGGCAACATCGATCGCAGGCTTGGGGATCCCCACACAGTGGTGAGGGCCTCCCCCAGCGCAGTTCAGTTCGGCCGCGGAGCGGGCCACCAGGGCGCCGACGCGGGAACGGTATTCGAGGATGTCGTGTTCTCCATTCGCGCCAGCAAAGTGCCCACCACCATACCCCATACCAACTTCCTCAGCCTGGTCTTCCGGGGCGACGTCACGCCTGCCCAGCTGGTAGAGCAACTGGCCAAGACCAGGGAAGTCGTGGTGATACCCTACCAGGACGAGGGCAGGAGGCATGAGTGGACCAGCGAGATCCTGGAGGCCTTCCTCGCCGGCCTGGAGCGGCCCGTCAGCCCGGAGATCTTCGAGCTTCTGGTCTCCGATGCCATCATTCCCTTCCGCCTGGGGGACAAGACCATCATGCAGACGGTCTCCATGGTGGAGCAGATGTCCATTGCCGTCCCCAACCACGTGGAGTCCTACCTCCTTTCTTGCGGCTATCCCTCGGCTGGCGTTCACGAGCTGGTGGACAAGACTCTTGGAGCCCTGCACGGCATCTGGCCTGACCGGCTGAGCTGCTGATCTGATGCTTGAATCTGATGTCTGAGGAGATCAGAGGCCAGCTCCAGGGCGAGAGAGTGAAGCTGGGCCCAGGGGCGTCGGAGCTCTACGAGCAGGGATACTTCGGAAAGCCTTCCGCAGGGGGTCTGGACCTCTCGCTGGTGGAGGCTGCATACCTCCTCGACCGCTCCAGGATCAAGGTGCTTTTGGAGGGAAGGGAGGTTGATTTCAAGAGCTTCTTCCAGGCGGCCTCATCCCGGGAAAGGGGTTTTGAGTTCCGATATGTCGTCTACAAGGACCTGCGGGAGAGAGGATACTATGTGCAGCCGGGCAGGCCTGACTTTCGCGTCTATCCGCGGGGCGGACATCCCGGCAAGACCCCGGCGGAGTTCTATGTTCTGGTTCTCTCCGAGCGCAATCCCTTGCCGCTGAAGGAGATCGCGGAGGCGGCTCGTCTGGCGGCTCAAATGAGAAAGAGGCTGATGCTGGCCATAGTAGACGAGGAGAGCGACATAACCTTCTACGAGGCCAGAGAGAAGGACCTCTCCGGGAGGATGAAGGAGGTGGCGGAGGGCGGCATGGCCACATTGCTGGAGGATCGCATTGTTCTCTGGGATCCCGAAGGCTCACGGCTCTTGCACCAGCACGGATTCTACGGCAAGCCCATTGGCGATAGCCTGCAGCTCTCCCTGGTAGAGTCGGCCTATCTCCTGGAGAAAGGGAGAGTCACCCTGACGGATCGAGAAGGTGCGCCGGTCGATCTGGAAGGACTGAAGGCTAGGGCGCGCCAGATAGAGGAGGGCTTCGACCTCAAGTACCAGGTCTACAAGGATCTGCGGGACCGCAGGCTGGTGGTGAAGACGGGCTTCAAGTTCGGGACCCACTTCCGGGTCTACAAGAGGGTCGAGAGCCCAGATAAGGTGCCTCATTCCGAGTACCTGGTGCACGCTCTGCCAGAGGAGCACGTCTTCTATCCCCCCGCTCTCTCCAGAGCCGTCCGGCTGGCCAACAGCGTGAGAAAGGAGATGGTCTTTGCATATCCCGGAAAAGTGGTGAGCTATCTCGAGATAAGCAGGCTGAAGCCCTGAGGCACCATTAGGGTTATCCTTCTCTTTTCATCGCGGCACCATAGAAAAGCTGGCCAACGTTGCTTTTTATCGGGCGAAAAAGTGCTGGTCTGCAATCCTTCATCGACCAAAATCGAAATCATGCGAGCGATTTTCGGAGCTAAACACGTACTAAAATTCAAACCAAACCCTCCTGACCGATTGGACACCCATGAGCATGAAAATCCAAGATGATCGTGGAGGGGATTTTCATATCACACCGCCATGAGGGCGTAGCCTCATACATGGAGGGATGGGAATCGATATCTTCGGATTGATTTTCATGAGAAAAGGCCAAATATCCGAAGGCCCGGTTGGCTATCCTATGAAAAGAATTGTTGTGTCTGGACTGGCGGCAGGATTGCTCATGTTCCTGGCAATGCTGGCGGTGGGACTGGCTTTTTCGGCTGCATATCCGGGCACATCAGCAGAATATCAAAACACAGCTATCTTTCGGCCGTGGAACGATCCGCTGATGTATTACATGTACCTCCATCCCTTCCTCGTAGGATTGCTCTTATCCCTGGTCTGGAGCAGAACAGGCAATCTGATCAAGGAGAGCAGCCGCCCCAAGAAGGGCGCCGTCTTCGGCCTGATTATCTGGGCAGTCTTTGGGGTTCCGGGGATGCTGATCAGCCTGAGCAGCTTTCAGATCTCCGCCCTTCTCGTGGCAAGCTGGACACTGAGCCTGCTTGTGCAGGACGTGGTGGCCGGGATAGCATTCGCCTTCATGGATTGATGTGCTCAGATGCCCTCCCCCGACTAATCGCCCATAGCGTTGATCATCTCTATGAGCTCCTTGAAGGCCTCGATCTCCAGATCGATGACATCGTCCCTGCTCATGGAGATGGACATCTCACCATCCACAGTCAGCCGTTCAGGACCGCGAAGAACCCTTCTGTCCCTGCCGTCCCTCGAAAGCAAGGCTTCCATCTCCCTGTCGAAGGCCAGAGTCCGGCCGGGAATAACCACCGTCCCCTTTATCTCCTCCAGGCTGAGCCCCCTCAGATCGTCTATGGTTATCAGGCAGCCTACGTCCTTGTTCACTGAGACCACGTTCACCCTTGCCCCCAGCTCCTGGAAGATGGCGGATAGAAATGGGCGGGCCACAGATCCTGTGACGATGGTGGCCTCACGCTCCACTGGGGGAAGCCTTGCGAGATCGCTTCTGTGCCTGGCCAGGGCGAAGGGCGCGCCAGTCTCAGGGTCCCAGAGGGGAGTCCCAGTGACCCGGAAGCCGAACCTGTCATTAATGTCGGTCACCATGCGCTCGAACTCCTCCACTGAATGCGGCACGATGCCAGGGATGAGAGGAGCATTCCCCAGTATGAGCCCCTGCTCCGGCGTATTGGCAAACCTCATGAGGATCAGCCCATTGGCCCCCATCTCCTCCAGGTCGGCACAGGTCTTCTCCAGCTCAGAGCTGTCGTTTACTCCCGGGATGATGACGGCAGCGCAGTATACATCGCAGCTCTGGCAAAAGAGCCTCAAGTTAGAGAGGGCCGCCTCTGGGTGCTTATCGCCCATGTACCTGCGGCGCAGCTCGGGTCTCGTGGAAAACACAGTGAAAGAAACCTCTTTGACCCCGGATTGTATGAGGTCCATAGCCTCATCTCCCCTGGAAAAGCCCTTTCCGCTAGTGTAGCCCAGATGCACAGGCACTTTCCCCTGGCCGACCATCCTGACCAGCGGCAAAAGCTCCGGGTAGCAGCTCAGATCTCCTCCGCCGCTAATGGTAACCTTGTCCGGCCTGGCCCCAAAGGCCTTCTGGGCCACCTCGAAGACCACCATCTCCAGGGGCTTGAATCCCGGATATCCCTCTATTATGGCCCGGGAGCAGTAGTCACAACCCTTCTTGAAGGGCAGGCAGTGCTTGCAGCCGAAGGGCTTTACGGACCTGACGCCCTTGAAGTAGCAGTAGCTGCAGTAGCCGTGGCAGTCCAGGCCCGGCCTTCCGCCCACATCGGCAAGTATCTCCATAGCTCCTCTGGGGAAGGCTCTGCTATAGAGTAAATAGATTTTGGGATAAGGGGGGGTGGTTGTCCGGTCGTGAAGGTCTAGTTAGTTTGAGCTTTTGTATATATTTAGCTCGTGAACCTCCAATTGGCTTCTATTTTATGATGCCATCCCTTCCAGGTCTGGCAGTCCTCGATGCGTCTACTACATACTACTATGCTTCTTTGTGTATCGCCCCGATGCCCTTAGCTCCCGCTCGAGGCCGCGGGCGGCAACCCTCCAGCGGCCGCGGGGAACACTTCTGTAAGGGCGCGTCGAGAACGGTTGATCGATGTAGATCGATTTGCCCTTACTCCCAACGCAGTTTGTCTCTCTTTATGGCATTCTGTAGGAATATATTTTAAGAATCAGAAAGAGATGGAGGCTACGCATAATTAGATTAAAGATCAGAAAACGATATATACATCTTCGAATACATGCTTAAGTTAGGAGAAGCCTTAGCGCTAGCTGAAGTTGTGAAGTCTTCATTTCCCGGACAAACGGCAAATTCGGTCGAGAAGAACAGGCAGGCCAGGATGTTCCTTTGGGAGGAAAACGGGGAGGAGCAAGGTTATAACCCTCAAGGTAGAGTATGGAGGGAGCTGATGGAGGATAGTCCCTAGGTCAGGAGCACGCGGAGGTAACCTTGTACATAAGAGAGCTGGAGCTCAAGAACTTCAAATCCTTTGGAAGACCGGTCAGGATACCTCTGCCCAACGACTTCACAACGGTAACTGGACCTAACGGATGCGGAAAATCCAATATTGTCGATGCACTGCTCTTTGCCCTCTGCCTCTCCAACTCCCGGGCCATGCGCGCGGAGAGGCTTCCCGATTTGATCTACAATGGAGAGGACGGCAAGAATCCGGAATTCGCCCAGGTCACAGTCAAGCTGGACAATTCATGTCGAACTATGCCCCTGGAAGGGGACGTTGTGGATATATCCCGCAAGATCAAGGTTAGAGAGGGAAAATATTCTTCTTCATATTATTTTAACGGCAAATCCTGCGGCCAGGGTGAGCTCCAGGATAAGCTCTCCAAGGCAGGCATAACCCCTGAGGGCTACAATATTGTTATGCAGGGGGACGTCACCCGCATCATAGAGATGACGCCTGTCGAGCGCCGCAAGATAGTGGATGAGATCGCGGGCGTCGCAGAGTTCGATGAAAAGAAGAGGAAGTCCTTGGAGGAGCTGGAGGTAGTCAGGGAGAGGATAGGCCGGGTGGATGTGATCCTGGAGGAAGTCGGCGCTCAGCTCTCCCAGCTCAAGGAAGAGCGCGACAAAGCCCTGTCCCACCAGGCTCATCGAGAAGAGGTGAAGAGGCAAGCGGCCTTTCTGCTCCTGGCCAGACTCAAGGAGGCCTCTTTGGAGCTCAGCCGTCTGGAGGAGGATTGCAGCTCTTTGAAGGCTACAGAAGAGGTGCTACAGAAGAGCCTAGAGGCCAAAAAGGCTGGACTGGCATCTCAGGAGAGCCATCTCAAGAGCCTCGGCCAGGAGATCACTCATAAGGGCGAAGAGGAACAGATACAGGTCAAGCGTCATATAGAGGAGCTCTTGGGCCAGATAGCCAGGGAGACCTCACGAGGGGAGATGGCTGACCGCTCCCTGAAGGCCGCGGAGGAGCAGATCCGGGATTGCTTTTTGCAGACGTCCAAGCTACAGAAGGAGCTGGAGGAGATGGCCGCGAAGATGAGGGATGGCGGCCTGCGAGGTGCCAGCCTGCGCGGAGAGCTGGCAGAGAAGACGGAAATGCTGTCCATTGCCAAGGAGAAGATAGCAGAGGCCGATGTCAAGTATTCTCACCTCCGGGACGAGCTGGGTGAAGCCAGAGGGCACTGGGAGGAGTTCAAGGTCCGGCAGGCGGATCTGATAAGAGAGAGGGACAGGCTGCTGGATGCCGCTCGCCGGGGAACGCTGGAGAGAGAGGAGCTTTCTTCCGCAGCCGCCGAGGTCTCCGAATCCCTGGCCTCTATAGACCACGAGATGGGGATGCTCAAGTCCGAGCTGGCCGCCTTCAACAGCCAGGCCATGGAGCTTGAGAAGGATAGAGATGACCTGGTGGGGGGCAGGCTGCGCATCAAACGAGAGATTGCCGAGATAGACCATGAGATGCAGAGGCTGCAGGGTGACTATGCCAAGACAGACGCACGGCTCAGGGCAGCCGAGGACAAGTCCGGCTTCAACAGAGCGGTGGAGGCCACCAGATCCGCTATCAAGAGGCAGCTGTTAAAGGGGCTTTATGGAACGGTGGCCGAATTGGGCAACGTTAGCGCCAAGTTCTCCGCAGCTCTCGAGAGCGCTGCCGGAGCCCGGCTGCAGAGCATTGTGGCCAAGACAGACGAAGATGCCGCACAGGCCATCGATTACCTGAAGAGATCTCAGATCGGAAGGGCCACATTCCTGCCGCTGAACAAGCTGGAGAAGAGGGATCTCCCGCAGAAGCCAAAAATTGCGGGAGTTGTGGATTATGCTCTGAATCTGGTGAGCTTTGATTCCAAGTTCTACGCCGCCTTCTGGTACACCTTCAGGGATACATTAGTGGTGGAGACCCTGACGGACGCCAGGAAGCTGATGGGCAAGTATCGCATGGTCACCCTGGAAGGAGACCTGGTGGAGAAGTCCGGGGCCATGACCGGCGGGCATTTCAAGTCCAGGATGAAGTTTGCCGATGAGGAGAGCAAAAAGCTGCTCGAGCTCTCGGATAAGATCTCGGCCTTGGATGGGGAACGGCGCGACAAGCTGGAGAAGCTGGATGAGATCGAGGAGGAGATATCCAGGATCAGCCGGGAGGTGGAGGAGCTGAACAAGCTGATCTCTAAAAAGACCTTCCGGCTGGAGGAGATCCAGTCGGGCCGACATAGGCTTGAGAAATCTCTAGCCGAGAGGATAGAGCGTCTGGCCGGGATAGAGCAGGAGGGGCAGGATCTCAAGAGCGGCCTGGACAAGCAGGAGAAGGATATAAAGGCGACGGCAGATGCCTTGGCAGAGCAGCAGCTGAAGGTGGAGGCGGTTGAGGCCGATCTTGAAGGATCGGAGATCCCCGAGCTGACCAGGCAGACAGATTCTGCAGAGACGGAGATCAAGAGGCTTTCGGAGAGGCTGAGGGAGATTGATGCCGAGGCCCTAAGAGACAGCATCAAGGAAGAAGGGGCAGAGAATAGGCTGAGGGAGCTGCTCGGAAGGAGGGAGGACCTGGAGGCTCAGAAGGCGGAAGGAGGGGGGCAGAAAGATTCCGCTATACAAAGACTATCAGAGCTGGAAGAGATGCTCAAGACAGCCAAGGATAGAGAGGCGGCGCTTGACGTTGAGCTCCGGGGGCTGAAAGGGGAGAGGGGCGAGCTTCTGGAGCAGATCCTGGTCCTGCAGAGAGAGGTGGACCAGATGGAGAGAGAGAGAGAGAGGGTAGAGGTTAGGCTCTCCGCTTCTGGCAAAGCTCTGGAAAGTGTCAAATCGTCAGCGGAGACTCTGAGGGGCGAGATCGAATCCGCGGGCATCGATCCCGAGCAGGAGCCTCCCAATAGCCAGATCGTTGCTCAGAAGATCAAGGCCCTGGAGGAGGCCATGTTGAATCTGGAGCCAGTGAATATGCTGGCCATCCAGGATTACGACAGGGTCAAGGCCAGGCAGGAGTTCCTCCTGGAAAGGCAGGAGACTCTGAGCCGGGAGAGAGAGTCTATCATCGACAAGCTGAACAAATACGATTCAATGAAGAGGGAGGCCTTCCTGGCCGCTTTTGCGGAGATAGACAAGTTCTTCAAGCAGATCTTTAGGGAGCTCTCCAATGGAGATGGCGATCTAATGCTTGAGAATCCGCAAGATCCCTTGAGCGCAGGGATGACCATCAAGGCCAGGCCGGCCGGCAAGGCTTTCCACCGGCTGGAGGCCATGTCGGGAGGGGAGAAGAGCCTGACCGCCCTCTCCTTCATCTTCGCATTGCAGATGCACAAGCCGGCCCCCTTCTATGCCATGGACGAGATCGATATGTTCCTGGACGGAGTAAATGTGGAGAAGGTGGCGAGGCTCATCAAGAGGATATCCAAAGATGCTCAGTTCCTGGTGGTCTCCCTGAGAAAGCCCATGATCCAGCAGTCCAGGTACACCATCGGGGTGACGATGCAGGAGGACAACACATCCAGTGCCACAGGCATCACCACATGATTTGAGGTAAGGACTTGTCAGACCATAAGAGCTCTAAGGATTCGCCTAAGGGCATGAAAGATCTGGAGCTGGAGCCTACAGAGTTACTGGTGGAGCTGGCCAGGCGAGGAGATATTGATCCCTGGGATATCGACATAGCCCGGGCCACGGAAAAGTTTCTCCATTATATGGACTCTCTGGAGAGGCGGGATCTCAGGATTCCTGCTCGTACGCTGCTCTATGCCAGCATCCTTTTGCGGATGAAGTCCGACTCCATGGAGGGAGCTCAAGAGGGGCCTCTGGCCGAGGCAGAGCTCGAAGAGGTTCTGGTGGAGGCTGATGAAGAGATAGCTCCGCAGCTCCCCCAGCCGCCGGTAAGGAGAAGGACCAAGCGGCCTGTGACCCTGGAGGAGCTGATCAGTGAACTCAAGAAGGCAGAGATGGTCGGCCGCAGGAAGGCCATGCGGGAGAGATGGGTCTCTCCTGTAGAGAAGGCCTTGGACCTATCCCACGAGGAGGGCATCGAGGAGAGGATCAAAGTCCTGGGCCCCATCCTGGATGATATGTTCACCTCCAGCCAGAGCGTTCCCCTGGCAGAAATAAAAGAGGGTGATGCGGTCGGCAACTACATCTCTCTGCTCTTCATGGCCCAGCGCAGGCAGGTGTGGCTGGAGCAGCAGGAGTTCTTCGGAGATCTGTTCATCCGCAGGCATCCCTGACTCGATTTGGACAACTGCAAATTTCGATATCTAGTTATTTATGTTTCCCGAGACATAGTACAACCTTGTCTCCATCCAGAATAAATCTTGCTATGATGCAAAAGGTTAGCTCGGTTCAATGTCTTAAATCCAATTGATCTGCGCCGTCTTCTTGAAAAAACACGTCTCGGACCGGTTCAATCCATCCTGTCGGCTCGGCATATCATCCCATATTTCCTCGGTAGAACGTTACCCTCAGATTCCAAAGCTGCACGAAGCTGGGTTGCCAGGGTTGGACCATCTACTTGCCCTTTGCTATGTAAATGATTTATAGCTCAAAGGAGACATAGCGGTTTTCATGGTAAGGTTTTCTCATAGAATGGGCTTTAAGCCAATGAAAACCATAATACAGCAGGACACAATTGATATTGAATTAAGGACTGATTTGTGGAATCATTTTTACCTCATTTACTTGGAAGATCCTGCAAATATAAAGAAGATCTCTTTTCCATTGTGGATGGATTTTTTTGGATTGCCTGTTGACAGTGTTCCCCCTTCGCCTGGAGGCGTATATGAATGGTTGAGAGGATATTTTTTTAAGGCTAAGTGGTATGAGGTTTATGATTTTATCGAATTTATTGCCGGTATTTCCTCTACCGAAAATCTAAATTCGCTCTTTATGATTCTCTGCAATATTTGTCTTGAAAAGAACCTATCAGCATATCGTTTTGTAGGAAACAAAATAGCTCCCTTAACATCCGAACAAGAAACAGCTGAAATAGATAAGGCATTGGAGGATACTAGTTCAATTAAATCAGTCAATGTTCATCTAAGAAGGGCAATAGAACTATTTGCTGATAAAAAACCAGACTATAGAAATTCTATAAAGGAGTCAATAAGTGCCGTTGAAGCGATCTGTAATCTGATTCTAGGCAGCAATAACTCCTCATTAGGTGATGCGTTGAAGAGAATCGAAAGAGAACATAAGGTGGTTATTCATCCAGCTTTGAAGGTGGCTTTTGAAAAGTTATATGGCTACACGAGCAGCTCAGATGGTATAAGACATGCTTTATTAGAAGAATCTACGTTAGGTCAAGAAGATGCCAAATTCATGCTAGTTTCCTGCTCGGCATTTATCAATTACCTTATTGCAAAATCATTGATAGTAGGCATAAAATTGGACTAGAAATACCTAGGGATGTAGCAATTGCAAAAAACAGAGGTGTAGAGTTTTCGGGGATTGGTTCATCCCGTCAGAAATACAAAAATCAAGCTGGAGCAATTTTGAATTTTCAATATAGCAAAGATGGTTCTCATGCTTCAATTTTCTGCTGCTGCGTGACCGAAAAAGAAGTTTAGTCTATTCTCCCCGGCGGGGCTCCCGTCCTCACGGGGCTCGCCGGCGCTGAGAAGGAAAAGCAAATCGATCTACATCGATCAACCGTTCTCGACGCGCTCCGCCAATAGTGTCCCCCGCGGCCGCGGGGTTAGGGGGGCCGCCCGCGGCCTGGAGCGGGAGCTAAGGGCATCGGAGCGACGCACTAGGAAACATGATAATAAGAACATCGGTAGGAGCACCGAGGATAACCGACCTGGAAATGAGTGCTGAGCCGAATCATATTCGTCAGGCGATCCCATGAAAGGAGAAATATAGTAAGCGATACGAAAGATCACCTAAAAGGAGGCGCAATATGGCGGGAAGATTGATGGAGTATTTTAACAAGCAGCCGAGGATTGGGGTCATGAGCACATCGAGCAAAGGTGGAGAGGTAGATGCAGCGATCTTGGGATCTCCCC
>Ga0315289_10001227_pt1 | contig 40093 bp, 49 predicted proteins | sample YL17G11_40_MG_FD_203452 | JGI IMG/M metagenome (GOLD analysis project Ga0315289, IMG submission 203452) | Sediment microbial communities from Yellowstone Lake, YNP, Wyoming, USA - YL17G11_40 | ecosystem: Environmental > Aquatic > Freshwater > Lake > Sediment | place: USA: Wyoming | collected... | reverse complement strand
TATCAGGTATGATTATTTTATCATCAATTCCATCAAAGCTTAATGCATTGCCGACTTTTCCTGTTGTCCACGTCGCGCCATTTATTGTTCCAGGATTATTGTCCTTTGAATCGTTTGTAGTCGTTCCTTGATTCTCGTCGAATTTCCAGTATGACACCATCCCCGACGGGCACGCGGCAGCCACCTGGCTCACGCTGAGGAATGAGAATAGTAATATTATGGAGAGAACGAATGACTTGACTGAAATTCCTATCTGTTGTTTTCTACTTCCCATATTCTCCCTCCAAATCCCTGTAATCGAATTGGCACGCGGCGGAGCAAGCAGGAAGAGACATGACTAGCAATCCTGCTCTCAAAGCATGCAAGGTGCCACTGCTTTTCACCGCCGCAATGCCAGAATTACTTCAAATCAATTATTTAAAAGGTTTTCTATTTGTCTATAAAGCACTTTAAAGAAAGAGAGGGGCTGGCGCTATAGATGCTGGATGTTAAAGAATAGCCTAAATCTTAGACTTTATCCAAGATTCGAGGCTGGATTTCGATGCGAAGCCTACTCTCGAATCGGTGGACTTGCCGTCATTGAAAAGCATTAGTGTGGGGACGCTGAATACCTTGTATTTCGATGCTACTTCCTTGGCCTCATCCACATCCACCTTCACTACCTTGATCAAACCCGATTCTGATATTTCATCTATGACTGGAGCCAATGCCCTGCATGGAGGGCACCAGACCGCGAAGAAATCCACCAAGACAGGCTTGGGGGATTTGATGACTTCTGCCTCGAATTCGGATTCTGATATAACTTTCGTCAATTAGACACCTGATGCTCACTGTATGAGGACTGCATTGATCACGCCGTGCTGGCCAGGCCTTGATGTCACTCTCGCCTTGCCCGCGTCAGTCTCGATCACTGCGCCTTTAGTGATTATGTTCATTCTCGTGTATTCCCTGTTGCTCGGCGACTCTATTACGCGTATTATCTTGGCCTTCTTCACCTTGTCTCCGATGACAACGTTCGCATATTCCGCAGTCTTCAAGGCGACCTTCATTCTTCCGCCCCTGAGCCTTTTGGATGTGCTAGCAGCTTTGCCTATCTTGGTCGCTCTGAAATGGCCACCTAGATGAGCCTTCTTCTTGTCCCTGGAACTCCTGCGCATTCCGCCTGTGCCGATTTTCCTCAGCTTCTTCTCATGATATTGATATGCCATGTAATCAACCCCGAAACTCCCCTAAGAAGTTTCATCAAAACATACACAAAATAAGTTCCATGCTGGACTGAAATCCTGAACAACACAAAACTTGATGGATAATTATATGTATTAATCTTTTAAATTCTTTTTGTCGGCCGGATTCGTGCCCTCTGCAGCGATATTGCGGCTCTCCTCTTCCCTCTGCAGCTTCATCAGGCCCTCTATCTTCGGCTTTAGATTGTCTTCCCTGAATTTCTTGGCGAGGGTATCGAGGGAAAACATCGCAAATATTCTGCCCTTCATGGCCTTGCTCCCCAACTTCTTAATCAATCTTGTCCAGATGGGCCCTGTGCCCTTAGTCGTAGCCAAAGATGCTACTAGTACTGCTCAAGGCGCCACGACTAATATCTTATCCGCAGCCTTGTACCAGAACAGCTTTACCTTCGTCTTCATCTTTATTTTCAGAGCATCACCCTACCCACACATTATAAACTCATTCCAAGTATATAAACGATGAGGTCAAGAGGTACAATTATGGAGCATAATGAATCCGAGGGAAATCTAAAGATAATAGCGGTGTCATCTGCACTCAGCCTGAGCGAATTCATCATGGCCGCATCCAAGTTCGATGATGCGCAGATATTCGATTCTGATTCCATTGCCAGCGAGAAGCAACTTAGGCTGGCATTCTTCCATGCCCAAGAATCATTTAGGGAAAAGACCAATCTAGCGAAATCATTCAGGATGGAATTCCTCTTGAGGGCTGCGGCCACGAGGCAAATAAAAGTGGCCTTGGAGCGATGCGGAGTTAAGGACTCGAAGAAAGTGATACTAGCAATCTGGAAAGGAGACGAAAATGAAGTTATCTCAGCGCTGAAGGCCAAGGAAGTTAAATGGGAGATTGACAAGAACCGCCTCATCTTATTGTATGGTCTCGACGAGAAAGAAGATGTTGAGAAACAGATAATCAAGAAGATGGTTGAGGTCCAGATCGAAGATTGATTCGAGATCTTTGTTCAGTTCTTGCCTGCGGCCCTTACTATTTAAATGATTTGTACCATCGTTCATATTCTTTGTGTGTTTTGAAGCAGTGCAGGACATAGCAAATGCCCTCGCTCCCTTCTATCTGATAAATTATTCTTGCTTGTTTTGTAACTTCTTTGACATTAAAAGGAAGACCAAATTTCATATGCCTTTTTGGAGGCATGGACACTATCTTTTCAGAGTGCTTCAGAAAGAGTTTTCTGAGGCTTTGATCTGCAGAGTCTAATTCGTTTTCTGCTTTTTCAGAGAATACAATTTTCATCCTGTTCACAGCTTGTATTTTTTCTTTATGTGCTCTAGACTCTTTATCTTTATTCTTCCTTCTTTTATCTCCTGCATCTCCATCTCTATGCCTTTATTCACGAGTTTGACCTCTTCCTCCTCTAATTGCCTTTCATAAGCGAGCAGCGCCTGCCTGATAACTTCTGTCTGATTCCCAGCATAACCTTTCTCAATAATTTTCTTTACTATAGATTCATATGGCACATCTAAATTCACGTTCATAAGTATCACCTTATAATAAATGTACAGTAAACTATATAAAGGATATACATCTGATATGTAGTTGGATGCTCAGTAAATAACCTCCACCTTATTCTCAAAATTGTCAAGAGCCTTTAAGTTAAACTTAAAGTCCGCCTGCGACCATGAGTTTATTACAGGATGCCATCTTTCTGCAGCTTATCCTTTATCTTTAAATGCAATTCTTCACTGGCTTCATTCCCGTCGAGTATCAGCACTCTGCTGTCATCCTTGAACTTATCTTTTAGCTCGAGATACTCTTGGTATAATTCTTCTATGTAATTCCCAAGGACATAATCGTCCGCCTTCCCTATCTCGCCCTTGCTCTTGTGCCTGGCCCTGGTCACTTTCGGATCGACAAGCAAAAGTATCCCTATGTCTATGTGATTTTTCAAGGGCTCAAGATACTTGTCTGCTTTCTCCTTTTCTTGGTCTGACACTCTTTTTTGCTTATGCTCCACGTTGAACCAGACCTCACCGTCCAGGAATCCCCTGTCTAAGATTGCCAAGTCATATTCTTTGCTGCGTTTTGCCGAAAGCAGCTTTTCCAGTATCTTATTGAAAAAAAGCATGTTGTATTCAAATGCAGCTTCTAAGGGAACATTTATTTCCTTCTCAACTTCCCTGTCTGTTATTACCAGGTGCCTCATTCCCCTCTCTTTCAGATAGTGTGACAGTTTGTTGATCTGTTCTGTCTTCCCTGCCCTAGGCATCCCGAAAAATTCAATTACTTTCATATTTATCCCAAAGGGCCTATGCCTTGCCCAATAATTTCTGTAGTATTTGCTTGCTGTTCAGAGGATAAGGTGGTGCAAGGATTTTGTAGATTGTCTCGTAGATTACTATGGCCTCAAGGGAGTCTATGTCCAATGCCTTGAGGGCTGTAACTGGAGGATACTTCTCCAGGAGCCGGAATAGGAGAAGGCCGTTCCTCCCGTGCTGGTTGTATATCCCGACCCCATAAGTGCCGTACTTCTTCTTTATGTCCTCTGTTGTGAGCCTATGGAACTTGAGCACCCCGAATCCAGAGATGTAGAAGAGCACTTCATCCACATATGATATTGGAATAGATAGCTCTGTGGCGATGTCTATCACATCCTTCTTGCCGTCTATCATCTGGAACATAGCTCTCGCAGAAGGGCCGAATTTAGCCGCGAGCTCCAATTCAATCGACAAATGTGTGACTGGATCTATCGATGATTTCCTGGGAAGGTCGACCGGGACCTGGGTTGGCTCAGCCCTTGTCACCACCTCCTCCTTCTTCTCCACTGTGAACTCCACATGTATGAATTTCCCTTCGAGCTTTGACACGAGGTCCTGCACCTCCCTTGCTGAGAGGCCCAGTTCATCGGCTATCTGGGTGAGCGTGAGCTTGCCGTCCGCTATCCTGAAAAGCAGGACCGCCTTCTCCCCCATCTTCTCGCTTGTGGAGGCGCCTGCATCGTAGACCGACCTCTCGATTCCGCTCAATGCTTCCTTGTCCATTGCCATGATGTTACCTTGAGAGCTATTTTGACGAAAATCTATGTCTTGTACTGTAATCCACATACATTTTAAAAAATGTTGTTGGAATACATATAATATAGTTATATATAGCTTGTGTGCAAAATATCTTAAGTTGGGCATGATTGTGGTTTGATGAACGCTGATGAAGGATTTATCTCTACTGGAATTGACAAGTTCATGCGTCTCCTTTATGAGAAGAAGAGGATTGAATTGGGTGATGCATCCAAGCAGCTCAGCATACCTGCGAAAGTGATAGAGTACTGGTCCTATGTCTTGGAATCACAGGGATTATTGAAGATAAACTACACCCTGACCGCGGTCTATCTGGAATGGATAGGCAGCTGAAAAACAGCTGAAACCAATTAAAATCAGTCTAGTCCTAGTCGAATTCGCTTGTCCCTGATTCTGCCCTGGCTAATTTTGTGTCTGTGCCATAGATGTATCTCAATAGCATCTCACCGGGCCCGAACACTTTGATTGTGCTGACATCGCCGCCGTTCTGCTCTATGTATTTCGAGTTCTCCTTCAGCAATTCATCGAACTTCTTGGATCCTTTTGTCTTCATCAGCACATCGATGATTGCATTCGTCACCTGGCCTCTTCCAGTGGATGTGTTGCTGAAGAACTTTATGTCTGTGTTCTTGTTTCCTGAAATGTATTCTGGGATGCTGCCTGCGCTGCCTTGGCCAGAGTGTCAGGGCACTTGGGCCCCATCTTCTTCTTCACTTCCTCGGCAGTCATCCGCCTCGATTCCTTATACGCCACGAAATAATCATGGAATCTGTGCTTATAAAAGTTCTGAAATCTGTCTCACCAGCGAACTGCGGGGCACTGGCTGATTCATGAATATTTTTAAATGGTTTCTATCAAAGATAAGCAAAGAGGCAAAAGGTAAGGTAAAAGGATTGGGGATTTGATGGCAGAGGAAAAAGGCAACGGCGAAGGATTGCTGACTACTTACACATTCAATGCAGGGGATATCCCTGTGATGATAAGGATCACTAAAATAGCAAGCGATTATGTCCCCCAGTACCAGATAAGCATCCCTATGCTGGCGGAGGGCACGAAAATAATGCTGAACGCCCTGAAGGCCGATTTAATCACACAAGTGAAGCTTGATGTGGCAGAACTGATTGACCCAAAGCAGGCAGCAGAAGTGAAGAGGAAGTTCGAGCAGAAGGCCGGGGAATTGTTGACTAAGCAATTCACAGGAGTGTCAGCTGATAAGAGGCCCGTATTAATATCATATCTCATGCAGCACACATTGGGATTAGGCGAGCTCGAGATATTACTGGCAGACGAGAGCCTTGAGGACATAGCCATCAATGGGCCGAACGAGCCCATATGGATATACCATAAGACATTCGGTTGGTGCAGGACAAATCTCTGGATAAAGAAAGACGAGACAATCTATGAGTACGCATCAATGGTCGGGAGGAAGACAGGAAGACAGATAAATGTCTTGAATCCCATCATGAATTCTTATCTCCCTGATGGGGACAGAGTGAACGCGACACTGAATCCTATTTCAGCTTTCGGGAACACCATGTCCATAAGGAAATTCGCCAAGAATCCATGGACAATGCCATATCTAATCCAGGTGAAGACAATAAATCCAGAAGTGGCTGGGCTCATATGGCTATGCATACAAAATGAAATTTCGCTCATAAGCAGTGGAGGTGCGGGAGCTGGAAAGACATCCTTCCTGAACGCCATGTGCTGCATGATACCTCCGAACCAGAGAATCATCTCTATAGAGGATACCAGGGAACTCACGTTACCGGAATACTTGCACTGGGTGCCCATGACGACAAGGGAGGCCAACCCCGAAGGAAAGGGGGAGGTGACAATGCTTGACCTTCTTGTGAATTCATTGAGGCAACGACCGGACAGGATAATAGTTGGAGAGGTAAGGAGACAAAGGGAGGCTGAAGTCCTCTTTGAAGCCATGCATACAGGGCACTCAGTATATGCGACTATGCATGCTGATAATGCTGAGGAAGCAGTGATAAGGATAACAACACCACCCATCAACCTGCCGAAGACGATGTTGCCTTCGCTGGGTGGGATAATCACGCAGTTCAGGAACAGGAGAAGTGGTATAAGGAGGACTTTCGAGTTCGCAGAGATTACCGAAAAGGGCGACGCTAATGTAGTCTACAGGTGGGACCCGAAGGAAGACATACTCAGGCAAGTGGGAGAGACTACCCGCCTGGCTGAGGCGCTCATGCTCTACACAGGCATGACTCCTAAGGAGATGAAGGAGGATGTAGCTGACAAGTCAAAGATATTGAAGTGGATGGTAGACAAGAAATATTTCGACATCAACATAGTCGGCAAGGTGTCTGCGGACTATTACATGAGGCCTGAAGAGATCATGGATGCGGCCAAGAAAGGCAGGCCTTGGGCCTGATCCGCGATCAAGGGTCATTTGTGATTGAGATTTGTGTTTAAGGATTATAAGAATGTGATGAAGGGAATTGAATGGTAATCGTGAAGGCTGAATCAAAGGACCAATACCAGACCATACACAGGAGGTTCGACGAGGCTGTGGCAGAGGTCAGGCAATTGCTCACGCAAAAAAAGGAGTTAATCCCGCACCCCCCAAGGGAGGATGTGGGCAGCCCCATAGAGAGCTTCACAACAGGATACGCTGAGACAGTGGCTGAGATTCATCGTTTGGAATTGATAAAGACGCTCAGTGCAAGATTTAAATAGGTGGAAGTTAAAGTTCATATCGCGATAAGCGAAATAATATTGGTGTCAATATATGGCTGAAGAGAAACAGGAGATGGAAGAACGGACCGCCGTTGAGAAGGGATCGATGGATTCCTTCCTGACTTATGTGGCGTCCTGGTTCCCCAATCTGAAGAAGACCATGAAAGAAGGGAGGATGACTGTTCCTGTCAATGATTTCATAGCGAAACAGCTCACTTTCGCAGCCGTAATGTCCGTTTTCATAGGGATAGTCATAGGAGTTGTTCTTTACCTCCAGCATGCGAACTGGATGATGGCGATACTGGTGGCAATAATCTGTTATCCCATGATGTTCATAATGGGCATGCAATACCCGAAAGCATTGGTGGCCAAGAGAAGAAAGGAGATCGAGAAGGATGTCCTCTTCGCTGGAAGACACTTATGGATAGCCCTCAAGGGAGGCATGCCATTGTTCGATTCGATGCTTGCGGTGTCGAAGGGAGGATACGGCGAGGTCGGCAAGGAGATGAACCGATTGGTTGAGAAAGTCCTTGTAGGAGTGCCAGTCGATATCGCAGCCGCAGAGGTAGTCGAAGATTGCCCATCTCCGGCGTTCAGGAGAATACTTATGCAGATGGTCAACAGCATCCGCTCTGGAGCTGATGTCAGCGACTCATTGGATGTAGTGCTTCAGCAGATATCAAAGGAGCAGATGATCAACATAAAAGAGTATGGGCAGAGATTGAACCCGATTGTCATGTTCTACATGGTGATGGGAGTCATAGTCCCATCATTGGGAATAAGCGTTGGATTATTGATACTCTCCTTCGCTGGATGGACTGTTGGCATAAGGGAGATGTGGGCAGTCATCCCCATAGTCGCCATAGTGCAATATATGTTCCTCAGCTATGCTGAGATAACAAGGCCGATATACGAAGTTTGAATTAATGAGTTGAATTTATGGCTGGAGATTTGATTTCACAGATTGGAAGGTTGCTGCCGAGGGAACAGGTCAGGAAGCTCGGCAGGCTCACATCCAATTCTGGAGTAGACATTGCAGAGGAGTTCGCCGCAGGAATGACGATAATACTCCCAGTGATAGTGTTGATCATATCGCTCGGTGTGCTCGCTTTATTGCGGCTGGATCCCATAATAATTGTCTTGGGCTCGATAGGAGTATGCCTGATAGTGATCGGAGTCATATATGAGATACTCCTCATGAGGATAGACACTAGGAGGAAGCTGGTTGAAGAGGCTCTACCGGATTACTTGCAGCTCTCGGCTGCCAACATCAGGGCAGGCATGCAGCTCGACAAGGCATTGTGGTATGCTGCAAAACCAGAATTTGGTGTTCTTTCAAAGGAGATTGAATTGGCATCGAAGAGAGTGTTCTCGGGCGAGACAATCGAGGATGCGCTCACAAAGATGGCGGGTAGGTTCCAATCAAGATATCTGACAAGAACCGTAGATTTAATCAGGGAAGGAGTCGTGTCAGGAGGAGAGATGGCAGGAATACTTGAGAAAACAGCCATAGACCTCAGGGACATGCAATTGATGCAGAAGGAGATATCAGCTTCCATGATAATGTATTCGATATTCATAGCATTCTCAGCCGCTGTAGGCGCACCTTTCCTGTACGTGGTGTCATACAAGCTGCTCGGATTGTTCGAGCAGGTCAGGTCGACTATGCCGACAGGTACAGCCATGCCGTCCACCATGGTAAAGATAAGCGGGACTGGGATAGGAATCTCATCCGCTGAATTCGCTGTATTCAGCCTTGCAATGGTAATTGTCACGGGAGTAATAGCTTGCATGATAATGGCCGTGATACAATCAGGCAAGAAGAGGGATGCCATCAAGTATGTGCTTCCGTTCCTGATGGTGGCACTCGCTGTTTTCTACGCTGGGAGATGGATACTCGATCAGTTCTTCAAGGCGTTCATCATATAAATTTCAATCGCTCAATACTAGTCTAGTTCTCGATTGAAAACCCAATCAAACTCAAACAACCAAAATCAGTTACTACTGTTGCTCTTTATTCTCAACTACTTCTGGAGCTACGGCCTCCTGCTCCTTGACCTTTTTCAAGGCCTCGGGCACTGATGCGCCGAAATATGTCTTGAATTTGTTTGACACGTGCAGGATCTTTGAATGACCTTTTTGTTCTGTTATCAGGTAGCCTTTCTCTACCAATTCCTTGACCCCATCATATGTGGTGGAGCCGAGTTTCCTGAACACCTTGGACTGATAGATTCCCTCGTTCTGGGCCACGACCGCAAGCACGCGGAGGGCTCTCTTGCTGAGCTCTGTCTCTTGCGTGATTGATTCCACCCTCTCTACTTTAGATGGCTGCAGCCTCATCAGATAGCTCTTGCCGTCCTTAGTTATCTCGATCCAGGTGCTCCTTGCAGAGTATTCGTTCTGCAGGTTCTGGATCGCTGTCTTGACTTCCTTCAATGTAGCACCTGTGAGCTTGAGTAGATCGAAGATGGATAGGGCCCTTCCAGACATGAACAATGCAGACTCGATGAGGCGCTCTATCTCCTCCATGCTTTTGCCTGAAACTTTCTCTCCTTCCATTGTCTCAAGGACTTGTTCCTTCTCGAGATCGCTGCCTATCTCCTGCATCTCTGACTCCGCTTCCTTCATCTCAGCCGGCTCTTCCATAGTGTATCACAAATCAAATCAAGAGAACAATCAGTTCTCAAATTTCTCTTCTTTCTCCTCTTCCCTCTTAGGGTCGGGGTTTATATTTATCAGTATCTCTCCGAATAATTTCTCCTGCAATATGAATATCTTGTTCTCATTCTCAAGGTACAGCAAGGGTAGGAACGCGAATATGATTGCCTCATTGTTCTTCTGCTTGCCCTTCAAAAGGTTGGAGAAAGTCAGCCATCCCTTCTCGTCAGCCAATTTCTTCGCTTTTTCCAGTGTCGATGCCATCTCCTTCTCTATGTCGTACTTGGGAATCTTGAGCTCCATTATCTGGACTCTTTCCTCGGACCTCTGCACTCTTGCCTTCTCCATTGTCATTACTTCTTCCAAGGCATTGACCAAGTCTGCTAGTGTGATTGTCCTTTTGGGAGGAACCCTCATCCGGAGGTGCAGCATCTGCACTTCCCCAATCGGTTGGTCATCTATGTAAGTCTCAGCCTCAGCCACTTGTTCCTCGTTCTCGAGCTTCAACGTCTCGCTCTTGAGCCTGAGGAGGACTGCTGCCGCGAGGATGACGTTCGCTGGGAGATGAAGGTCGAATTCCTTCATCTTCTTCACCCTATCAATGTATTTCGCTGTGATCTGCGTGATGTCAAGGTTCCATGGGTCGAACTGCTCGCTGACCACGAGGTCCATGAGTATTTCCTTCCATGTAGGATTCATTACTAGGTCTTCCAATTCAAGGCGTCCTTCATTGATGCCTATCTGTATCTGGCCCTGTATCTGTTCCTGCGGATCCATTACCTCGTCCCCTTCGCCATCAGGCCCGCTCCTGCCGGTACCTGCCTCTGTCTCCTGTACTGCTTTTCCTGCCATGGTCGCACTCTGGAGGATTATAATGAAAAGGGTTTAAAAAACCTATGCCCCAGGTCGGTTCCAGTAATATCCATAATAACAAAAAGAATAGAAAAAAAAGGGGAAAATGAAAAAAGAGAAATGGATGAAGGAAGCTGAAGAAACTTTGGTTTCTTCTTACTTTTTCTTCTTTCCACGATGTATCTCGTAGGCTGGAGCCTTATGCTCAATCGAGGCTGCAGGAGCTACTGGTTCTGCAGGCACTGCCTTTGATGCTGGCTCGCTCTTCATCTCCTCAAGCCCTATGAATAGCAACACCAGTCCGAGTAAACCGAGCATAGGTGGAATTGCGCCTTCGATCAATGTGATCAAAGCCGCAAGGAAATCCACATTGAATGGCTTCATCAATAGCATACCTAAAGCCACAAGTATCAGCACTATTCCTCCCAAAACGTTCAAGAATTTACCCATCAGATCACCGTATCCTATGATGCTGTTGTTCTTAAAAACCTTTCTTTGTTTTGCCAGCCCGGGCCTAATCGAACAGGATCTTTGTGAATGATCTGAATTTTGACCTGAGAACAGAATAGTACAGGACTGGACACAGCAAGGATAGCATCACAGTGAACATTATCAAAACTGTGAATTGTCCCATGTCCATCATCGGCAGTGTCGGATGTGTGCCGAGGATGTAATCCACTGCGTCATTGAGCACTAACCACACCACAGCCACAGCGACGAAGACCCATTTCAAATCCACCTTGCTTACAAAGGTGAACACCTCAAGCAATGCAAGGAAATGCAGTAGGAACAACACAGCATACTCTCCAAGAACTGCTGGAGATAGGAAATATGAGTTGAAGAATGGGATGACGAACATAGTCCAGAGCGCGTATTTCATGAGCCCCGCGGATGCCACGAATATGAAGAGCTGAGAGGGCCATGACTTTGTCCTGCCCGACGCGATAAGCAATGCAGAAATAACAAAAAAGGAAACATAAAGAGGGCAGTCAGGCACGAATAAAGCGAGCTGCAACGGTGTCGATGCCAGCCTGTCGCCGTAATAGAAGACGAATCCCCAGACTGCGCCTATGATGTTCGCTATAATAACGAACCAGAAGAATAATTCTTTTGTGCCTTTTCTCATCTTCTCTTCTCCTTCCTCAATGATTTTGCAGGAACTCCCCCGACAAATGCCCCTGCAGGGACATCCTTATTGACAAGGCTGCATGCTGACACGACCGCTCCATCTCCAACCCTGACTCCCGGCAGGATTGTTGAATTAGCTCCAATCATCACATTCCTGCCTATGATGACCTTGCCTGTCCTCAACTCTTCTATGAGGAACTCATGAGCGAGGACTGTCGCGCCATATCCGAGTATGCAATTCTCGCCGAGCTCTATGAGTTCAGGGAAGAAGATGTCGAACTGCACACCCAATCCCAAAGCCGCATTCTTGCCCACCTTCATACCAAGGCATCTAAGGAAGATTCTCTTGAGGGTCAGGGATGGCATGAATTTAGTTATCTCTATGACAATGAAATTCAGCACTATGTTCAGCGGGTTCTTCAGTCTCCACCAGTAATGATTCAGGGAATTGGTTTCCTTGCCGTTAGGGGCCCTTATAGAATTGAGAATTCTTGGCATTAGAATTAGAAGGTACGCAAACAATTTAAATCGTGGTTATTATCCTCGCGAATTGTCTATTTGGTCTGGGTCTCTGGTTTATTCTCATTCTTTTTATCTTTCTCAGATCCATTATTTCCAAAATTGAAATCCTTGAGACGATCGTAAGGGATGTAACTGACTGAGGTTGTTGTAGACTTGCGCATGTGTTTGTTTATGAAATTGACTATCTTGTCGGTGCAGGTACTGGCAGGGCTAGCTGAGTATGAGTAAGTCTTTATCTTCATTGCACTACCTGACATGTTATTATAGTGCTTTTTCTAATATATAAATACTTGTTTTTAGCCCCTCGGACTTCGCCTTGAAGGGCATTGAGAATGAGAATGTTGTCTACATCTTGCCAGCCACTGCGAGATACGCAAGGAGTGCTTCTAATTGGATCCTCTCGTTGGCACCTTCGGAGATGCGGAAGCTGAATTCGCCGATGCGGTCTGCCAGCTTCACCTTTGCCTCCTCTGATACGCCTTCTCTCTTCATGACTTCCTTGTATATCTGTATGAGAATATCCTCTCCACTCATGCCGTATTCCAGGAAGAGATTATTCAAATGCTCCCTGGCCTGCATGAAATTCCCCTTGAATGCGGTCTCAAGCATCTTGTCTATGTCCTCGGGCCTTGCCATCGCGGCCGTCTTGTATATGTCATCCTCATTTATATCCTTCTTGAGGAGCGAGATTGACTGCAGTATGTTTATGGCCTTCCTCATATCTCCCTCGGAGATATCCATCAATGCCTCGATTGCCTTGGCGTCCATGCTCATCTTCTCGTTCTTGGCTATGTGCTGCACCATCTCCCTCGCCTCATCATTTGTGAGGGGCTTGAATCTGAAGACAGCACAACGGGACTGGATGGGCTCTATTATCCTGCTGCTGTAATTGGCATTCAGTATGAATCTCACGTTGGAAGAATACATCTCCATAGTGCGCCTGAGGGCCTGCTGCGCCTCAGGGGTGAGGGCGTCTGCCTCATCCAGGAATATTATCTTGAAAGGTATGCCTGACAATGGGATCGCTCGGGCGAAGTCCTTTATCTTCCCTCTCACAACTTCGATGCCTCTCTCATCACTGGCATTGAGCTCAAGTATGCTGTTCTTCCAGACATCCCCATAGATATCTCTTACCAAGGCTAGAGCGCAGGTGGTCTTGCCCGTCCCTGCCGGGCCTGCGAATATGAGATTAGTGATATTGCCTGCCGAAGCATAGGATTGCAGCTTCTGGATAGTGTCCTTCTGCCCTATTACATCTTTCAGGCTCCTGGGCCTGTACTTCTCAGTCCAGGGAGTATAGATAGAATCAGCCATAAACCTGTTTGGAGGTTAGGGTTTAAAAAGTATTTTGCTGTAATACATTTGTCAATTCGCAGGGGAATCCTTGTTTTAGAGAGGTTTTCTTTGTTTAGCGCAGAATAGAATGATGGAATGGTGGAGAAAATGGCAATTAACAAGTTCTTACTATTGGGACTGAATGTGACTATCCTCATGGTACTTGGCATATATCTGATGAACTTATTCAACATAAGGGGATATGACACTATCACATTAGTTTATCTGTTGGCGGCTTCGTTGATAGTTACTTTCATATCTAATGAGTTCATCGAGAAGTTCAAGATAAACAATCCGATATATTTTATAGTGCCGGGATTGCTCGCAGCGATTGCTCCCTTTATACTAGGAAAGCAAGTATCGGCCGCTATAGCGCTCGGGTGGCTGCTGCTCGCGCCAGGGATAGTTCTCTTGGTGAGAAGCATGCTAGGGGAGAAGAAGGAATGAAGATTCAGCTTCTTTTGCCGTGAAGATAAAGCGGTGAAGAAGGTCATTTTATGAACAACGAAAACGAAGAGAAGATACTTGAGTTCTGGAAGAAGGGCAAGACATATCAGAAATGCCTCGAGAAGAGGAAGAAGGGAAAGAAGTTCTACTTATGCGACGGCCCGCCATACCCCACTGGAGAGATCCATTCTGGCACTGCATGGAACAAATCGATCAAAGATGCCATTCTCAGGTTCAGGATGCTGCAAGGCTACAATGTCTACTGCAGGGCAGGGTATGACACCCACGGTCTTCCCATAGAGCTGCAAGTGGAGAAGAAGCTGGGCCTGAAGGGGAAGAAGGACATAGAAGAAAAGTTAGGGATAGGCAAGTTCAATCAGGCCTGCAGGGAATGGATATCGCAATATATAGATGTCATGAGCAGTCAATTCATACGCGTGGGGGCATGGATGGATTTCGATGACCCTTATGTCACATACAAGGAAGAGTTCATAGACAAGGCATGGAAGGCGTTCAAGAAGGCCGATGACCTAAAGCTCCTGAAAGAGGATAATTATGTCATCGCCCAGTGCCCGAGATGCCAGACATCTCTCGCAAATTATGAATTGGAATATGCTGATTCTACTGATCCTTCTATATTCGTCAAATTCAAAGTGGAAGGGAAAGACAACGAGTATCTGGTAATATGGACAACCACACCATGGACATTGGTCAGCAACGTGGCTGTGATGGCCAATCCGATGTATAGGTATGTCAAACTCAAAGTAGTGGGTGAAGAGAGGGAAGAGGTCTGGATACTAGCAAAGGATAGAGTGGATGCATTCCAGCAAGAGACAGGAGTCTCAGGCACAGTAATCGAGGAATTCGCTGGGAAAGAGCTGAAGAATGTCAATTACATCCACCCCTTAGTGGAAGAGGTGCCCAAGCAGGATCATCCCCACCCAGTAGTGCTCACAGATGAATTCGTGACTTTGGAGGAAGGGACAGGATTGGTGCATTGCGCTCCAGCGCACGGTCCCGAGGACTTCATTGTGGGGCAAAGGAACGAATTGCCAATGTTCTCTCCCGTTATGCCGAACGGAAAATACAATGATGACGCGGGAGAGCTCAAGGGCATGGACGTGTTCAAGGCCAATGACGAGGTGCAGGCAATCCTCAAGAAGAAAGGCACGCTGATCAAGGCAGGGAAGATAACTCACAGGTATCCCCACTGCTGGAGATGCAAGACTAAACTGATTTACACCCCGAGCAAGCAGTGGTTCATAACAATCACAAAACTGAAGGATAGGATGAGGGAGGAGAACAACAAGGTGAAGTGGGTTCCTGACTTCGCAGCTGTATGGTTCGGCAATTTCCTTGAGAGCGCCCATGACTGGTGCATATCAAGGCAGAGATACTGGGGCATCCCTCTCCCAATATGGAGATGCGAGAAATGCAGCGAAATCAAAGTGCTGGGATCTATCAAGGATCTCCCTAAGAAAGTGGATCCGCACAGGCCTGACATAGATGAAATCACTTTCCAGTGCAGCAAGTGCAAAGCCACGATGCACCGTGTCCCGGACATACTCGATGTCTGGTTCGATGCAGGCACGGCGATATGGGCGGGCCTCAGGGAAGGGGAAGAGAAAATATATCCTTCAGACATAATCACTGAGGGCAAGGACCAGATCAGAGGATGGTTCTATTCGTCTATAGGATTGGGCACGCTGGTAAACGGGGAATCGCCATACAAGGCCGTGCTCATGCACGGGTATGTGGTTGATGAGAAAGGAATGGCGATGCACAAGTCCCTCGGCAATTATGTGGAATTCAATGAAGTGTTGAAGAGACACACGATGGATGCGTTCAGGCTGTGGTCATTGAGCAATGTCACATGGGAGGATCTCAAGTTCAATTGGAAGGAAATATCACAAGCCCAAAGTGATCTGAATATCCTCTGGAATATAGGCACATACATAGAGAGATTCTATGACGGCAGCAAGAAAGGCAAGGAAACTATCGAGGACGCGTGGCTGAATTCAAAGATAAACACGCTGATCAAGGAATGCACAGAAGACATGGAAAAATATGAGTTGCATTCCGCGCTCAGGAAGATAAGGAGATTCGCAGTGGATGACATGAGCAGATTCTACCTTAAACTAATCAAGGGAAGGGAAAGCCAGCAGACACTGCACTCCACTTACCTGACTCTATTGCAGCTGTCTTCGCCATTCGTACCATTCATAACAGAGTCATTGTACAAGAAGATATATGAGAAAGAGGAAGAAGAGGAAAGCATATTCCTCCTTCAATGGCCCGCCAATGACAACAGCAAGATAGACGCGCTCCTTGAGAAGCAGATGGAATCTGTCAGGGAGATAAGCGAAGTCGCCAACAGCATAAGGGCAGAGGCAAAGGTCAAGCTCAGGTGGCCGTTGGCTGAATTGATAGTGTCATCAAGCTCAAGTGAGGTTAACGATGCTGCGAAGAGATTGGGCGACGTGGTGGCCAACCTCGCCAATGTCAAGGAAGTGAAGACAGAGAATGTGGAGATAATTCTCGATGACAATGCGAAGAAGCTGAAGGATTATGATAAGATAGAGGAATTGAGGAAGAAGGATTATGCTGCCTTCCTGAAGGGTAGGCTGATGATAGGCAATGAAGAGTTGGATTACTCCAAGCACATGGTTCCAAACAAGGAAGGGTATTCTTTCAAGGCCACGCAATGGGGTGTTGTATTGCTGAAGACAAAGGTCGACCCTGAGCTCTACGCTGAGGCGATGCTGAGCGAGGTCAGGAGAAGGATACAGATGATGAGGAAGGAGATGCAACTGGTCGAGTCTGACACGATAAACGTATTCATAGATTGCAGCAAGGAGCTCAAGCAGATGTTGGATCCCGGCTCAGATAAATTAAAGGGAGAAGTCAATGCTAAGAAAATATCGTTTGAGGAAGGCGGCAAGCTCAAGAAGAAATGGGAGATAGAGGAAGAGAAGCTGGAGATAGGAATAAGCGAGGCAAAATAAAAGAAATAAGGTAAAGGATTGTGAGGGGATATGAAAATATATTTTGCAGGCTCGATTCGTGGTGGCAGAGAAGACGCACAACTCTATTCAGAACTAATAAAATATCTTAAGAAATATGGGCAAGTTCTTAATGAACATGTTGGGGATATAAAACTAAGTATAGCTGGTGAAGACGGTTCAAATGATGAATATATCTATAAAAGAGATATGGGATATATGGAAAAGGCAGATATACTCATTGCAGAGGTTACCTCTCCTTCTTTAGGGGTTGGTTATGAAATAGGCAAGGCTGAGGAATGGAACAAAAAAATTCTCTGTCTCCATAGGCCCCAAAGTGGAAAGAGATTATCTGCAATGATTGCAGGAAACAAAAATCTACTTGTTAAAAAATATAAGAATATAAGTGGGGCGAAAAAAGAAATAGATAAATTTTTCTTGAAGTAATTAGAATGAAAATCAGATGGAAAAGGGATAGGATTATCTCTCTTCCCTCTCGAATCTCCTTCCTGGCTTGAAATAGGATTTGTACTTAGTTCTCTTTTTCATGTCAGACCAGCAGTCCTTGCATATCACACTGCGTGTGAGCTTGCTCGGATTCTTTGACGACTTCGTGCAGTCCCTACAGATCTTCCTGCTGCAGAAATCGCATTTTTCAAGCTTGTAAATCTCTTCCTTGCATCTTTCGCATCTCATAAAATCACATATTGCTGTGTTCTTGTTCGTTGATTCATTCAAGAAAACGTGAATCTATCTCACAAGAAAGGTATAAAAATGATACCATAGAAAAGGAAAATCACAAGAGGCAGGGCAATTAGTTTATCGTTTCATTAGTTTAGGCCAGTAGGGGCGGTCCAGTGAATGGCAACAAGGAGAACTCAAGGATAGTCAAGACATATGTCTGCAAGTGCGGTGAGATCAACAGGTTCAGCTTCGAGACCGATTTCAACTTCATGGAAGTAAGGATAGACGCCCACTGCCAGGGCTGCGGCAAGGACATCTCAATATCAGTCGAGAAGCATTTTGGAAATGGAAATGATAGCTCATATCCTCAAAATGGATACCAGAACAACAACTATTCGAACGGGTACAGCAACGAATATAGCCAGCCTTCTTATCCGGCGCCTTCATATCCTTCTCCTTCATCCATACTTGAACCCCAATCCCCCGCTTCATCCCCATCCGAACCGCAATCAAGCCCGAGCTCAGGTATGATGGATTTCAATTTCGATGCCTTGACATCGGCTGCTGAATCAATGTCATCGACACCCGCGCCTGCACCAGAACCAACAACAGCCGTCCAGGATTACACTAATTATGCGTCTCCGACAGCCCCCCAAACGGAAGTGGCTGAGACGCTCAATTCTCTCACACCAGATATAATGCAAGATGCGGGATCTGAAGTTCCCGAGATATCGGAACCGGCGCCTTTGCCCTTGGCGACAACTGTGATACAGACCCCGGCCAAGAAGATAATCCAGGAAGTCGAGAAAGAGGAAGAAAAGGATTTACTTTCATGCTCAAATGAAGTCGAGGAGATGAACAAGGATGTCACTCCAGATGACCAGGAAGCGTTCATAGATCTGTTCGGAAGGCTTTAGACCCTGAATTCTCCTCAACCATGTCAGGATATGATTTAGTTATCCTCTCGAATCTCTCAAGCCTACATACTCTGATTAGTTCCTTTATCTTGCGCTCGTCAGAATCTTCAATCTCAACAAAATAGCCCAAACCAGCAACCTCATCTATCTGCACCATTGCCCCGCACAGCTCGTAGGTCTGCCTTATCTTCGCATAGGTGCATTTCACCTCTAAGCCCAGGTTTCTGAGAAGGCGGATTATTGCCTGGGGGTTCTGGATTTCTGTCTCCACTTCTTCCCTGACCTTCACCTTGCTGAGCAAGGACTCCTCAGCAGGTCCCTTGAATGTTATTGAGGAGGGGCTTCCGATCAGGCCTTCCCTGACCCTGAGCATGCAGCCCTTGCCCTTAAGGAACCTGTTCTCTAGGTCAAAAATATGGTTGCGCTCGCGAGTGACACCCACCTGTCTCGCATTCAGCGTCTTCAGATGCGAGACCAACTTTGGCACTGCGCAGACATCAGGCAGCCTTATTTTTACTTCGATTTCCTTCATTTTATACCTTCGTCCATCTCTTCAGTTGCTTGAGTTCCCTCTCGCACACGCCCCAGACAAGCCCAAGCATATTCAAGTCATCGGCTATGTAATCATTTATGATCCTTATCCTCTCCCAGACCTCGACCGCAGATATGTCTATTATTTCATATCCCTGCGAGATATATGCCTCTCTCGTCAGCTTATGCAGGAGATCGGCTTCCTCTTTTGTCTCGGGCCTGTCCTTGTCCTGTTTATAGAATCCAAGTTGCGATAGCAAGAATATCTTGTCGAATCGATAGTGCTCCAACATCGCCACGAGATCTGGTGGGGGTTGCATGTGATTGAACTCGTAATATGCTTTATTGTCGCAGAATGTCCTGTCATGGAACCTGATCACCCCGGGATTTTCCTTGTCAAGCCTTTCCTGCTCCTGGATCACTTCCTCTTCGTAGGATTTGAAATTGCTCTCAGGCAACGGCCCACCGAATGTCTTGCTCCTTATCTTGACAAGCCTGGCTGCCTCTGGTACTATTATGAAGCCGTCGTTCTTGAGGGCTTTTATCACCTCTGTCTTGCCAGTGCAAGGCCCTCCAGTGATCACATAATTCCTACTCGCTCCCATCATATCCCCATGTCTCATTCTAGATATTTAATCATTGCACACTCAAAGGGGATCGCTGAAATGCATGCAGGGAAGCAAAAGCTGCTCCTGATGCAGGCCGAGATGCTTGTCCCTGCCCCCCCTAGCAATCTCAATTATTTTCTTGATCATGCTCTCATGGATCTCCAGTATGCATTTGCTATCATCGATGGAATCTGTACAACGCGCGAATTCCTGCGCAGAAATCAGGTCAGGGATATCAAATTCTATCTCTGTCGGCCAGTTTCCTTTCCCAACCACGGCCCTTCCGCTCACCTCGGACACGCACTTGCCTGGCTCTGGATTTGAGGTTGTTATCTCCAGCACCTCAACATCAACAGCTGCCTGCTCTGCGAGCTCCTCTTCAATCCTCTCGCTGGAATGGTGATCAGCGCTGCAGTTGGCAACCTTGTCCTTGGCAAGCAGCAGCGAGTTCCTTGGGAGCGCCACTCGCGTCACTGCCTGGATAGTTCCGACCTGCCATCCTACTTCGAGCCTGAAGCGCGGGTCCTCCTCGATGAGATTCACCTCGAGAAGGTCGCGTATATCAAGCATCTCAGGAACCACACACGGGAGCGGATACTTGCCCTGCTTCGCAGCCTTGTCAATTTCCGCGAATATCTGCTTGAGAACAAGGTCTGTCACCTTCTTCTCATCCTTCACAACAGGCTTCCATCCCAAATCCCCCCAGCCCTGCTTGAACCTGATTATCGACTCTGAAAGTGGAGGGAGCTCGTTCCTGTCTTCGCTGAATTCCCTGCTCATTATTTCGAAGAGCCTGCTCTTCTTCGAGGTCCTGTCCCTTATCTCGCCGCCACCCTTCCAGTAGCTGACCGAATAGTCACTTCCACCAAAGCCGTGATCTCCCCTGCTCTCCCTCTGTTCAATCTCTTTCTCGGCCACTATCTTCATAGAATATTTGTTTCCCTTCAATACTAAGCTCTCTGCCATAATATCACCATATGCAGATTATGCTCTTACTGCATATATACATTTCTTGCAATATTTTGTCAATGGTGTTGCAGGGCAACGATGAAGCTTTAAAAAACAATATGTCAATAGTATTGATATAGCTGGCCGGGGCAATGCCAAGGCAGTTGAGACGGTTTTGAGGCAGGTGTGCACTAATTATGGTTCTAGAAAAAGAGGCAATCAAGAAGATAGAGGATTTTGTGAGGCAGAAGCCCAGAGCTGTCGATGAGATAGCTAAGATGCTGCAGGTCAGCTGGAGGACGGCTGACAGGTATGTGGATGACATCTCCTCCCGCGGCTCAATCGCTGTCCGTGTCTTTAGGGGAGGGACCAGGGGGGCCTTGAAGATAGTATATTGGACAGCTACAGAGATCCCTCCTTTCACCGATTTACAGGATGAGCTCTGGAAGAAGATAGAGGCTGGCAGGACAAAATATGATTTCTCCGCATTGGAGATGTACCAATATGTGGACGAAGGCAGGAGGAACGCGTATCTTGAGCCCAGGGTGGAAAGATTCGTATTCGCAGACAAGAGGATGAACGAGCTATTGGAGAAAGCTGAGAAAGAGGTATTCCTCTTCTCGGGCAACAGCACATGGATCAATTATCCAGAAAGTAAGGGGGTAGTTGAAAAGCTGGCGAAGGAAGGAGTATCAATTAAGGTGCTGTCCAAGATTGACGCCACAGGCATCCATAATGTGGAAAAACTGCTTGCTATAAACCGCAGGGTTGGCAAAGATATGATTGAGATAAGGCACGTCGCCCATCCTTTGAGAGGCTACATAATCGATGATAAGATATGCAAACTCAGGGAGCTCACAAAGCCTGACCCTGAGAGGGATGAATTGAAGCAAGGCATCATGATCAACTATGAGATATATGACCCAGATTGGATAGACTGGGCAAAGAAAGTATGGTGGAAGCTGTACAACAAAGGGGTTCCTGTGACAAGACGCCTAGAAGCGCTGAAATCAATCACAGGATTAGCGTTCAAGGTATGAAACAGGCCTTTTCTTAGCGCTCAGTGCTCATTTTGGGGCCTGTTGCAACTTACTGTAATCGATATACCATGGAGGGTTGGACAATCTCCCTATTGAGTACCAGAATATGGTGTTCTCGGGCAGGAAATATGAGGTTACGGGCTCGCCATAAGAGAAAAATATAGCACCCCGGTACTTCGTTTCAAGCAAGTCCTTCTCAAGGCTCCTGAGGACTATATAATACCTGAGCGGCCTCTCAGGATCATCATCTCTTTTTTCAGAATGCTTCTCTGCAGCATCCTTTAGAAGCCCCTTCAGCTCGTCACTGGCAGTTTCATAGAATTTGGCCAGCAGCTCCTTTTCTTTTTCATTCGCCTCTATCGCCATAGGCACATGCTCGCTGAGAGTACTGCGGAATTCAAATCCGCGCTTCTCTGCCATTAATTTTATAAAGAATGAGTAATTGCGCGCCTTATCTGAGAAATCAGCCAATTGCTCTGCGGGCCTTAGATCCCGCGTATACGACTCTGCATATTTGCCTACTCTCCTTAATCCGGCATCTAATGAATGCCCGACCATGAATCTTATCAGTATCTTCGCCTTTATCCCCTTGTCTACTAATTTGTCAACTGTTTCCTTCAGTTTGTCCAGTGCTTCATTATCCGCTTTGTCGGCCATGCCGCTGGCGCTTTCCTTGTATCCTCCCCAGGAACCCACGAGCAAGATAGGCTTGTCCTCGTTTATGCATTTGGATATTATCTCCCTTATCCTCTTCTCTCCCTTTTCTGAGGGGAACGCCCTGCGAGTCCCAGACCTGGTGAGAATCCCGTATGCCACGTTGGCTAAATAGGAGTTAGTGATCTCTTTGCCATGGGTGTAATAGGCTGCGATATTCCTGTTGGACTGCTCCATATCCATTTCAGCGATGGACTTCTTTATCCTGGCTAGCTCTTCCTTGGGAATGGAGCGTATGACCTCTTTGAGTTCGTCCTTGCTCAGGCTGTTTTCATCTATCCTTTGCCTTATCTCTTCGACAACCAGCTTCTGATTCTTCATGCCCCTTGATAATAGGCTTTTGGTATAATCAACCATCTTTGATAGGAGCTTCTTCTCTCCTTGCTGACTGTCCTGCGCCACTCCCCCTTTGATAGCCATCCTCCCCAGCCATGCCGCAGTGCTCTTGTTCGTCATCCCAAGTATCGACGCGAGCCCTGAGAGTATGGGATTCCTGCTCTTGAGCATGTTTAGGATAAGCGGCTTTGATTCGGCAATCATGCCGAGCTGCAGCGCAGCTAGGCTGTCGCCAAAGTCAAGCCTGAACAACAGCTCAGGCACCCTTTCAGCGATAGAACCGGCAACCATGATAGGATTAAGGATTCTGCTTTTTAATTTCTTTGTTTTCAAGCATTGTCCTTTGCCCGTATCCTCTGGCGTGCCTTATTCCTTCAGCAGTTTTATCAGGTCAGTGAGCAGTATTGGCTGCTTCAAGTATGCCCTGTCCTTGAAGTACTCCCCGAATCTTGGCACTCCGAAATCATGCTGTATGCGCCCTTCGTTCATTTCGCCCCCACATTCCACAAAAAGTATTTTCCTTACTTTCCCTTTAGTATCCATGTGGTCAAGTTTGTGCATCTCGTAGGACGCTCTGAGCTCTCTATCCAGCTCGAATCCCTGTCTTTCGAATTCCTTGGCCTCTGCCTCATCCTTTGGGCGCTTGACATTCTCATCCTCGCATGAGAGATAATCATCGCTGGCTATCACGTGCGTGTATTTGTCAGGAGAAAATTTCTTTGAGGATTCCTTGTGCATGCACCAATCCACTACTTTTGCGTTATCAACTAAGCCTTTTATCGCGTTGATTAGCGATTCAGCGTAATCCTTGTGGCTCGTCACTATGAGGACATTGACCTCCTTCAGCTTCTCTCTCTTGGCAGTGGCTGTTTCTGCAGTTCCTTCAATAATCTCCTCTCCTTTGATCCAGCTGGGCAGATCCCTCTTATTCACCTTCTCATCAGCTCCAGCCTGCGCTGCCTTTGCCAAGTATTCGTTGCTGGAGGACTGGGCTATCACCTTCAGTTCAGGTCTCTTGTCCTTGACATGCCTGATGAAAGAGAGACCTGACTCTGGATCCTGCTCCATCCCCTCCTTCTCAGGGTATGAGATGTCTGTTATGACAAGCTCTATGTCCTTGTGCTTGGCCAATGCCTTGATTGCCTCTTCTTTTGTCACTGCGCTCACAACTTCCATGCCCTTTCCCGTGAGAGCTGCCATCATCCCCATCAAAGCTGAGGTGTTGTCCTCGATAACGAGCACCTTCCCTTTCTTGGAAGTTATGCATTGCTCCACTAGTTCCTTGAACTTGGATTGCTTGCTTTCCTGAATCCCACGATCCTGTTTCTTTATCTGCTTCTCCATATCAATCGCCTCATTTTGAAAATATCTGTATGGCTGTCACCAAGGTTCCGACAACCCAGTCGAAAGCCTCCTTGTCATGCACCTTCTCGCCGTCTATGATGACTAGGCCTTTCTTCTTGTCAGCCTCGATGCCTGTGATTGATGGGCATCCGAAATCGCAGCCGAAGTCCTGCTGGAAACCTTTCATTATTGCCTCTGTCATATTTTTGTCCTTGAGCTCGGCCACTATCTTGGTCGCCTTCTTCCGCTTCTCGTCTACGACTATGCCCACTCTCTTCACAACATCCTGGTTCATCAGGACTGATCCTATATTCGACGCCTTCCCAATCGAATCTCTCATGTCAATCACCTCACTCCCTCTTTAGGAAATCCTCCTTGACTTCCTTGCCCGGGGCTATGTCTCGTATGGCGCTGACTACGCTGTCAAAATCCCTGAGGCTGTATCCGCCACAATAGCTGCTGTAGTCATATCCAGCGTCATAGAAATCCGAGCTGGCTCCCCTGTATGCTTCAGATGCCCCTTTCCAATCTCCTCTCTTTACGCACCTGAGCATCTCTTGCACTTGGCATCTCCCGGCGCTTGAGTATGTGCCGGCATTATCGCTCTTGGAATAGTTTCCTTGCGCGCCTGACCATGTCTCAAGGATATCGATTATCTTCTTCCTGACTCCGGGACTCACCTTTGTTTTCTCGTCTTTCTGAACTTCGGGCTCTGTCACCTTTCCGTTCTTTGTTATCCTCACTTTCCTCTTGGCGCTGTGCCCCTCTGAGTCCTCTGGGACTATGTTTGCTATCACGCCTTTCTCGTCAAGGCTGACAAGATCGATGCTGCAGTCCCTTCCCCTGCTGCCCGTCAGTTGGCTTACTGATCTCCTGATGTATGCATGATCCTCATGCAGCATCTTCGCTTCCTTGCCTTTTTCCATATACCATACTGAGTATCTGTATTGGTCGCCCAGCCATCCATCGCCTTCCGGGGTGCACCTGTCTGTGTCTATCTGCTCGAAGAGCACCCATGCGGCGATCCCCTTCCCTTCATCTATCATTTGGCCGTGGATACTGGTATCCTTATACAAGGGGTGGTTGTGCTTGTGATCCTTAACGCACTCATCCATCGCCTTCTTCACTGAATCCTCGAAGCTCTGCTTGCTTGTCATCGCTGATTCTGTGACTGGCTTTGCTGCCGCAATCCTCTTATCTGTAGTTTTACCTATGTCCTTCTTCTCTATTCTTTTCTTCTCCATATCAATCACCTCACTTTATCTCTTGCTCGAGCTTGTGGAATGTCCCGGACTCATCCTTGATGGTGTAGAAGAATTTCTTCCCATCTTTGGAAATCCCAGTGGGGAACATCCTTCCGCTTCTGAAATTCTTATCAATGGCTGTCGTCACATTCACCTTGTCTCCCTTGCTCTTCACCACGTAGATGGTGTCCCAGCCCGATCCTGACTCTGAGGTCTGGATTCCTATCACAGCTACGCATGCATTCTCAGCTATGTACAGGTCGGATGAGGAGCCATGCTGGCCTCTCTTGCGGAGACTGGATCTTTGCCCTTCTGCCAGTTCGCTGAATTTCTGCTTGTCCGACAGTGCATCCCATCTCTTCTTTTCTTTCTCTTTCTTTTCCTGCTCTATCGCATTGAAATGAGCCTTGACTCCCTTCTCTCCTTTCTCAGCGTAGAGCTTCGCAAGTTTGAAATCGACGGTCCTGTGCCTGTCCCCATCGAATTTCACGAAGGGTAGGCTCGTGTAAGCCTCACCGAATATGCCCCTGAACAGTATCTGTCCACTCACGCAGCTACCGCAGGTTGATGGATCCTTGAATCCTATCTTGTCTTCTTTCAGTGGTCCACCACATGTATTGTAGTCAGGATAGACTTTCCTTGCTGCGAGCAGCAGCTTCACCTTCTCGGTGTCAGACAGCTTCGCTATCTTCTCATCCACTGCATTATTCCAAGTGTAGACCTTGTACTCGCTCTTGTCCTCGCGCTTCTTTATCTCGACCTTGAAGAGATCACGCGCTATCTCTTCTATCTGGCCCATCCTCCCTTCCTTGAGGGTCTTGGCCTGAGCCATCTTCGCGCAATTCATTTCAGTTGTCCTTATTTCCTTCTTCTGTATTTTCTTCTCCATATCAATCACCTCATTTGAACTCCAACTTGCCTTCGCTGCCCGTGGCCTTGATTTTTCCGCCATCAAGCGCGAGTTTCTCTATCAGGCAGCTCCTCTCCTCGCTTGACCATGCATGATCCGAGTGCAGCATCTTCGGCTCCTTGCCTCTCTCCATCTTCCATACCGAGTATCTGTTTTGCGAGCCGCGCCTGCCGTAGAATCCTATGCTTGGTATCGCGTCCGTGTCTATCATCTCCTGCAGTATCCATGCGGCGATCCCTCTCTTGTAGTCCACCACCGACTCGCGTATCCCAGTGGGAGTGTAGTCCTCCCTGTGCATGTTCTCCTCTACGCATTTCGCCATCGCCTTGTCCACTTCCACCCTGAACTTGGCCTTCTCAGCCATCGGGATCTTTGCCCTCTCTGATTCCGGGACTGATTTCTCATCAGCCTCCACTTGCTTGGTTGCCTCCTTGACCTTCACGGCATCCATCCCCTCATCGCCCCCTTCTGCGAATACTCTTGCGAGAGCGAGATCGTATCCTCGGATCGTGCCATCGCGGCTCATGTAAGGCAGGCTCTTGTAATCATCTCCGAATACTGTCACGAGCAGATCCTTTTCTGCCCTGCAACCATCGCAGTCCGGGGGGTCCCAGAAAGATATCCCCTTAGCTTTTGGGTACAGCATCTCTGCTAGCTTGATCAACAGCTTCGTTTTTTCCTGAGTTGTCTTCAGCTGTCCTACTTCAGCAGCGGCCTTGGTATTCAGCCTGCGCTTGATTTCACCAGAGCAATTCTCCTCTATCACTAGCTTGCGCGCTATCGCTGTGATTGTGTCCATTATCATGGTGCCTTCTGTCTTCACGTTCACGCTCTTGATCCTCGCCCTAGGCGCATCCTTCGTCCCTTCCTTCCTGATCTCGTTATTTTTCATATCATCATCACCTGATATCTATTGGGATTCCCCGGTATATATTACCAATCAACATATTTTTTGTAAAAAACAGTAAAAAACGATGAATTTTTAAATATTGCAAAGGAAAGTATATTATGGCGAAGCAGGCTAGGATTGAGGCAGGAAAGGAGAAAGGAAAGCTAGGAAAGATCGAGAGAAGGATACTCTACGAACTCGACAGGGACGCATCGCAGACGCTGGGGGAGATAGGCAAGAAAATAAGAAAGAGCCCGCAGTATGTGCAGTACTGGATCACAAAATTCCTGGACGAGGGATACATCAAGGGATTCACAGCAGTGATAGACTACAAGAGGCTGGGATACAGCTATTACACAACCTATTTCTCGCTCAGGGCGATGCCGCCAGAGAAGGAGGAGAAATTCTATGATTTCCTCAAGAATGAGAGGTCAGTGACCATCTTGTATAGGAGCTATGGGGCATGGGATGTCATAGTAGGTATGCTGGCAAAGGACCCATTGGAGGTATATGAGACATTATCAAAGATAAAGGAGAAATTCGGTGATTACATAGGAAATCTCGCCATAGAGACGCATGTGGGATCGAATTATTACGGGAGGAACCACCTTTCAGAGGAAATGGAGCTTAAGGAGATACCTGTGACTGGAGGAAAGGTAGCGAGAGTGGAAATAGACGAGAAGGACACAAAGATCCTTTCTGTCCTCAAGGAGAACGCAAGGGCATCCACAATAGAGCTCGCAGAGGAGGCCAAGCTGACCCCAGATATAGTCAGGTACAGGATGAAGAAGCTGAAGGAGAACAAAATCCTCTTGAGATCCACAATGCTGCCGAATTACGGAATTTATCCATTCTTGTTCTATAGATTGATGCTGAAGCTCAGGAATCTGACATTGGAAAAGGAGAAGGCAATGATTTCATTCTTCGCTGGCAAGCCCAACATATTCAGGCTGAACAAGGAGTTCGGCAGCTATGACATGACAGTGGATTTCGAAGGCGAGGATAAGGCGCAGCTAAGAGATATAATCAATGAGATGAAGGCGAAGTTCTATGATCTCATCGTTGATTTTGATTCGCTGCAGATATGGAAAGTGGAGAGATCAAGCTATTTCGTGTCTGTGTGAGACACACTTATTTCCTTCGCCTTCAATAGGGCCTTTGTATGCGGATCGAAACACATGGCACGGGCTAGGAAATTACACACTACGACCCTTGTTCTATGAATGCAGTCAAAGAAAAGCCTCAATTCCTTGTCCGCATCCTCAGGGTCGGAGGTGTGCAGCAGGTTGTATATTGACCGCAGCTCCTTGTCCGCCTGTTCCTTCGTATCAGTACCAAAGTCTCCTCTTATAGTGCCTTTTGGTGCCTTTGAAGGATCAGTAGGGCCTGTCATTTGCTTGACTATTGCCGCGGCGTTCTCTCCCTTGAATTCGATGAACTGGAGGGGCATGGAGCTCATCCAAGCAATCATATTTTGGAATATCCTTGGATCGGCAACTTTCCCGCTTATGTGATTGTAATGGGCTTCGAACACAGGCTTACTGAACTGATGTATCTTTATTCTAGCAACTTCAAGCCCTGCTCCCTCAAATCTCCCAAGTATAGAGGGGGCCAGCCTTCTCTGAATCGCATCTGGCTTCATTATCACTAAAGTCCTGTTCACAGTAAGTATAGCCATAATAATCGCTCTAACTCGAAAAGATGTGTATTTTGAATAATAAATAGATTTCGCTGCTGGAGATCAGTGGCTCATGTACTTCTCTTCAGGCTCTGGAGCGACAATGGCCTTTATTCTCCTCACTCCCGCAGCCACTGATTCCTCTTTCAATATCCTGAAGTGCCCTAACTCGCTTGTGTTGCTGATATGGGGACCTGTGCATACCTCTTTTGAGAAATCACTGATAGTATAGACAGATACTTTCTCTCCATATTTGCCTGTGAACAAGGCTGTTGCTCCTTTTGCCTTCGCCTCTTCTATTGTCATCTCTTCCCTTGTAACGGGAATCTTTTTCTTTATCACTTCGTTGACAATCTCTTCCACCTTCTTCAATTGCTCAGGGGTCATTTTTTGATCGTAAGAGAAGTCGAATCTAAGTCGCTCTATAGTGATGTTGCTTCCCTTTTGATTGACATTTGGCCCAAGCACTCTCTTGAGTGCAGCATGAAGCAGATGTGTGGCAGTATGAAGTTTGATAGTCTCTGCTTGTGTGTCTGCCAAGCCACTTTTGAACTTCTTTTCGGTTGCCAACCTTGAGAGCTCTTGGTGCCTCTGAAATTCTCCATTGAATTCCTTATCGAAATCTGTCTCTAGCTGCTGGCCTTTCTCCTGCATAAGTTCCTTTGTAATCTCTACAGGGAATCCATGAGACTGGAAAAGGAGGAAGGCGTCTGTGCCTGAGATTGATTTCTTTTCCTCAATCATCCTGTTGAAAAGCTTGATCCCTTCATCCAGTGTCTCCTTGAACCTTGTCTCTTCCTTGTCGAGCTCTGTGAGCACGAATTGCTTGTTCTTCTCCAATTCTGGATACTCTCCCTTATGGATTTCTATGATTACATCTGTGATATCCTTGCAGAAATTCTTCTCAATGCCGAGCAGGCGGCCATGCCTGACTGATCTCCTTATGAACCTCCTGAGGATATATCCTTGATCCACATTTGATGGTGCAATCCCTTTTTCATCCCCAAGGATGAATGTCGCAGCCCTCATGTGGTCAGCTATTATCCTGAATGATCTCTTGTTCCCTTCGCCCATCTCATGTCCTGAAAGAGCGCTTATCTTCTCGATAACTGGCTTGAACAATTCTATATCGAATATGTTTGTCTTTCCCTGGAGAATCATAGTCACCCTCTCCAGGCCCAATCCTGTGTCAACATTCTTCTGCTGCAGGGTCTCATATATGCCTTCCTTATTCTTGTTGTACTGCATGAAAACGTCGTTCCATATCTCCACCCATCTCTTGTCTTTTAGGTCGAAGATCTTAGGTGCAGGGATATCATTTGGTGACCAGTAGAACATCTCTGTGTCAGGTCCACAGGGTCCAGTGTTGCCTGCAGGGCCCCACCAATTGTCCTTCTTAGGCAGGAAAGCGATCCTTTCCTTTGGTATGCCTAGCTTCATCCAGATTCCTGCCGCCTCTTCGTCCTTCGGTGCGTCAGCGTCTCCCATGAAGCAAGTGACAGATAGCCTGCTGGGATCCAAACCTAGCCAATTCTTGGATGTCAGGAATTCGTAGCTCATCCTTATGGCCTCGTCCTTGAAGTAGTCGCCAAGGCTCCAGTTGCCCATCATCTCGAAGAATGTAGTATGTGTCTCGTCCCCTACCTCATCAATGTCCTGTGTTCTAATGCATTTCTGAGCATTAGCCAACCTCTTGCCCAAGGGATGGGGCTGACCCACAAGGAAAGGCACCAACGGATGCATGCCTGCTGTGGTGAAAAGCACTGTCGGGTCGTTCTCGGGTATGAGCGATGCTGAGGGCATGATTGCATGTCCTTTTTCCTTGAAGAACTGCAAGTATAGCTGCCTTAGCTGTTTTGCAGTAAGAGTCTTCATGATATGAGATAGGAGTTAAAGATTTAAATTCTCTCGCCCTATCTTTAGATTATAGGGCCCTATAGTCGAATGGTTAAGACGCCGCTCTCACACAGCGGAGATTCAGAGTTCGATTCTCTGTGGGGCCACTACCAGCAGATTTTTATATCTCTCTTTGGTTATTGTACAAAAGGTGAGAATATGCAAAAGATACGAGAAGGAAAGGAGAATCCTGCCTCGGCAGGATTACGGATGCGGACAATGACTCAGTACTCACCTTATACCTTTAGCTAATATAGATTCTAATTCTCTAGCAAGGAAAGAGAACAGGAAAAAACAAATAGGGCATAGCTGCGGCAATGGCTTGCTTTCCGAAGATAGGTGTGGGAAGATGAATGAGAAATCGGATAAGAAAATAAGGCTCGCTGGCAAGGACAGCGTGGAGCGGTTAGAGGTCAAGATAGGCCCGAGGAAGGATGTTGTCTTCGGCTCTGAATCTGGATCGCCTGTAGTGATCGCAGGGCCTTGCGCTGTAGAATCCGAGGAGCAGATACTCAGGATAGCTGAGGCCGTGAAAAAAGCTGGCGCACAGGCATTGAGGGGCGGAGCCTTCAAGCCAAGGACATCCCCATACGACTTCCAGGGGCACGGCGAGGAAGCGCTTAGGTGGCTCGCAAAGGCAAGGGAAGCCACAGGACTGCCTGTGGTGACAGAGGCAGTGGATGAGGAATCGCTCAGGCTCGTGGCCGATTATGCCGATGTGATACAGATAGGAGCCCGCAACTCGCAGAACTTCGCATTGCTGAGGGCCGCAGGGAAGACGCAGAGGCCTGTCCTGCTCAAGAGGGGGATGGCCCAGGGCATAGACGAATGGATAATGGCTGCCGAGTACATAATGGTGGAAGGCAACATGAATGTCATCCTCTGCGAGAGAGGCATAAGGACGTTCGGGAACCACACTAGGGCAACACTCGATATAGGAGCCATAGCTGTGGCAAAGTCGATGTCATGCCTGCCTGTAATTGCCGATCCATCCCACGCAGCAGGTGATGTGAAATTTGTGCCTCCCTTGGCAAAGGCAGCGCTCGCAGGAGGAGCTGATGGAATTATCATCGAAGTGCACAACGACCCTGCAAAAGCCCTGTCTGACGCGAAGCAGCAGCTTGACCTCAAGCAATTCTCTGAATTGATGGATGAGATGAGGATGCTGAAACTCGTTTAGTTTTTTTCTTTTTTAATTTTCCATACTAGGGTGTTGTATGTATGAATAAACTGATGTCACGCGAAATAAAACTTGGAGATAGGAGCCATAGAATTGTCTTCGGCAGCCTGCAGGATCTCGGCAGTGAGATGTCAAAGGCAGGCCTCAGAGGGAAGGCTCTCATATTGACGCATCATCGCATCATGCGCCTGCATGGCAAGGCCTTGCTTGAGGGATTGAAAAAGTTCAAGACTGTGATTTGCGAGATCCCGGAGGGCGAGAAATCAAAGTCGGAAACTGGTCTCGCCCAAGTATATGAATCATGCAACAGGAACAGGATTGAGAGGGACGACACTATAGTGTGCTTCGGTGGGGGTGTAGTCGGCGATCTGGGCGGCTACGCTGCATCTAATTGGTCCAGGGGCATGAATGTGGTCCAGGTGCCAACCACATTGATCGCGCAGGTTGACAGCAGCATAGGTGGGAAGACAGGGATAGACTGGCATGGGATAAAGAACAAGATAGGCACATTCAAGCAGCCAAGGCTGATATTCACAGATACATCTGTTCTGTCCACCTTGTCCGACAGACAATTCAGGAACGGGATGGCTGAAGTTGTGAAGTACGGCATCCTTGACATGAAGATATGGCTGATGCTCATACATAAGGGAGATATACTGGCGAGGAATGCAGAGAAACTCAATGAATTAGTATGGTCATGTGCTAACCTGAAGTGCGATGTGGTTGAAAAGGACGAGTTTGATGTGCATGGCCACAGGGCGAAGCTAAATCTTGGCCATACAATAGGGCACGCTATAGAGGGGGCATTGGATTTCAAGCTCTTGCATGGGGAAGCTGTGTCTTTGGGGCTCATTGCTGCGGCAAAGCTGTCTATGAAGGAAATGACAATACAGGAATCAGACACGCCCATACATCGTATGCTGGAATCATACGGCCTTCCCACGAAGCTTAAGAATATGGATAAGAACAGGATCATTGAATTGATGTTCAGTGACAAGAAAGTCAAAGAGGGGAAGCTGCGTTTCGTGCTTATTAAGAAAATAGGTAATGTGACTTTCCCGAATGAAGTCAGCGTGGAGGAAGTCAAGAAAGTGCTTGACTGATTACTTATTCTATTTATTCAGAGTTGCCTTGACTAACCCATAGAACAAAGGTTCGGGAGTTGCCAAACGTGAGTCGAATTCGGGATGGAACTGCGACCCCATGAAGAATCTCTTCGATGGCAATTCAAGCATCTCCATCCTTCCATCCTCTGACCTACCCGAGAACACAAGTCCTGCATTCTCCAGTTTCTCTATGTAATCCCAAGACACCTCATACCTGTGCCTGTGCCTCTTTGATATTGTAGGGGAGTTGTATAGAGCATGAGCTGCAGTATTCTCTTTCACATTGATAGGATATGCACCTAGCCTCATTGTGGCTCCAAGAATTCCGATCGATCTTTGCTCGGGAAGGAGATCAACCACAGGATACTTAGTATTCGGATTTATCTCGGTTGTATTAGCATCCTCGAACCCCAATACATTCCTTGCAAACTCTATCACAGCCAGCTGGAAGCCAAAACATATGCCCAGCACAGGTGCATTATTCTCACGTGCCCACTTGAGAGCTGAGATTTTCCCTTCGGTGCCCCTGGATCCGAACCCACCCGGCACAACGAAACCGTCATATTTCGAAAGGTCAGGCAGATGCTCCGCATCTATTATCTGGAAATCTATCTTGACTCCGTTCGCCAATCCTGCATGCAGCAAGGCATTGTAGATACTTATGTAAGCGTCAGTCGTGGCCACGTATTTGCCAATAATAGCTATCCTCTTTGTCTCTGTCAAACTTTTGAATTTCTCAATCTGTTGCCGCAGGTCTGAGAGATCGCACTTGTCCGTATTAAGCCCTAGTTTCTTCCCGACCCTTTTGTGTATCCCTTGTTTCTCTAGCATCAAGGGGAGCTCGTATATTGTGCTGACATTCGGAAAGGAATAAACATCCTCCTCTCTGACATTGCAGAATAAGGATATTTTTTTCTTTGCTCCCTCGTTCAATTCGCCATCTAGCCTTGCTATTATCATTGAAGGAGATATGCCTCTGCCTAATAATTCCCTAACTGAATGCTGCATCGGCTTTGTCTTCTGCTCGCCTGTGAGTATCTGTGGCACAAGCGCCAAGTGAGCGAATATTGCTCCATTATCCATGCTCATTTGTCTTGCTGCCTCGAGCACTATCTCGCTCTCTATGTCACCTACGGTTCCGCCTATCTCCACTATCAGCAAATCACAGCCTGTGACTTCGGCAGCTTTCTTTACACGTGACTTTATCTCGTTGGTCAGGTGCGGTATGGATTGTATAGTCTGACCTAAGAATTCACCTTTTCTTTCCTTCTCTAAAAGTGCGCGATAGGCATCGCCCATCATGAGATTCTGCTCCTTCCTTGCTGGAGTGTCTAGGAAACGCTCGTACGTGCCTAGGTCGAGGTCGCATTCATACCCGTCCTGTGTGACAAAAACCTCTCCGTGCTCGTGCGGATTTAGAGTGCCAGCATCACAATTGAGATAAGGATCTATCTTCATCGCAGAAACAGCTATACCACACCCTTTCAACAACTTTGCTAAGGAAGAGGTGAATGTGCCTTTGCCGAGGGAAGAAAGAACTCCACCAGTCACGAAAATAAGCTTGGGCATTTCTTCTTTTGATTGAATGTTTTAAAAAAGCTTACGGTTAGGCCGCGGCCGCAGGACGTATGCCAAAGGGATAAAAACCTGCTTTTCCATAAAATAATCACATATCGTGCTCCTGTAGTCTAGTCCGGTCAAGGATACAGGCCTCTCGAGTCTGCGACCCGGGTTCAAATCCCGGCGGGAGCACTTTTATCAAACAATAGTGTGGAGATAATGGGAATAACTTTTTCTAACGACGCGGGAGCGTCTGAAGAGGATATCAAAGAGGCTGCTAGGATAGGAGAGAATTATTTCCAGACCGAAAAAGACCCACGCCAGTTCAGAGTGAATTATGAGAACTATTCCTACGTCTACAAGCATTTCCCCCACTGCCTGAATGTAATAAAAGATGGGAATAGAGTGATAGGATTCGCGCTGATACTGCCTTGCGACAGAAAAATCATGGATGATTTTTTATCCAAGAGGATAAATGAATTCCAGCTATTGGAACTGGTGAAAAAGAATGTCGCTTACGAAAAATTTGAAGCCATTTATTTAGCTGATGCCTTCATTGAGCCCGAATATAGAAGAAAGGGATTGATTTTGAGCGGATTTATCGATTCAATAAAGAGATTGATGAAAATCAATGTCAATATCCAACTGTTCTCTTGGGGTTACTCGAAAGAAGGTGAAAAATTAGCTTATAGAATCGGGGAAAAATTGGGAATGAAAGTGCATAATATAACTCTCTAGACAACAGGATCTGTTGGTTCTTTTACTAATTCTATCTTCGCACCGAGGGATTTCATATCCTTGAAGAAATCAGGGAAGCTCTTTGAAACGCATTCGGCCCCATTGATAACTGTCTCACCTTCTGCCTCTAATGCAGCTTCAGTGAATGCCATTGCCATCCTGTGGTCCTTGTGTGGATTTATCTCCGCCCCTTTCGGCTTCATACCATTGAGCCCATGGATTGTCATCGAGCTATCAGTGATCTCGACCTTGACCCCTATTTTCTCGAGCTCCTCCTTGGTGTCAGCGATCCTGTCCGATTCCTTCGCCTTGAGGTGGCTTATGCCGGAGATGTGGGTGTTTCCGTGCGCGAAAGCAGCCACGACTGCTAGCGTCTGCACAATATCGGGACATGCATGCATGGATAAGCTTATCCCTGTCGAATCATTTCCCTTTACTTCGACATTATTGCCGCGCCAGTTGACATGATGCCCCATTATATTCAGCAGCTTGGGAAATATCTTGTCACCCTGCACCGAGAGCGGATTCAGCCCGCTGACAGATATATTCTCCTTGCATATAGCCGCAGCTGCGAAGAAGTATGATGCGGACGACCAGTCTTTCTCTATACTGTATAATATTGGCTTGTATTTCTGCTTGCAAGGCACGATGAATTCTTCGTATCCCTTCCTCAATATGTGCACACCGAACTTCCTCATCACCTTTATGGTTATCTCCACATACGGGGCAGAGACGAGACCCCCCTTGACGATTATTCGAGTGTTCCGCTTTGCATAAGGAGAGATCATGAGAAGCGAGGATATGAATTGCGAACTCTTCCCGCCGGAAACCTCTATGTCTCCTCCCTTGAGCTCTCCCCCCTCTACCTCCAATGGAGGGTAGCCTCCATCTGTCTCTTCCAAGGGCTGGCTGTCGGTCTTAGCTTCTTCTGGGAGCGGGTTAGCATCCTTTTTAGGGGATTTGCCGGTCCCTGTCGCCCTGGCACGTATCCCCGCCATATTCAACGCATCCACCAAATCCTGCACGGGTCTTTGGCTCAGTCTTTCATCTCCCAGGAATCGCATTATTCCTTTTTTTGCGAGCGCAGCGATCGGAGTCGCCATCCTCATGGTCGAGCCCGACCCACCCACATCTATCTCCTGTTTGTTTGGGTGCGGCCTGCCTCCGCACCCTGTTATCTTGAGCACATTATCGACGCTCGTTACCTTCGCGCCGAGCGCCCTGCATATGCGTATTGTGTGCATCGTATCGTCGCATATGAGCGGATTCTCGATCACTGACTTACCATCAGCGAGGGACGCTATGAGCACAGCCCTGTGGGTGAAGCTCTTTGATGGAGGAGCTATCACAGAACCCGACACCTTCGAAGGAGTGATTATGGCTTTCATTTTATGGACCCCACACAAAGCTATTTAACTTTCTCCTATAAATAACTTTAGATACTACGCAGGGGTAGCGAAGTGGTTAAGCCTCGCGGCTAGGATCGCTGGAGGGACTATACGCGCGGGACTCAAGATCCCGTCCCTTAGGGGTTCGTGGGTTCGAATCCCATCCCCTGCACTTTAGCACTTAGAGGCCTCAATTATGCTCGACACAAAAATTTGGAAACCACTAAATAACAAATCTACAGGTTATGTTGGAAAACATAGAAACGATGAATGGGCAAAAAGAGATACTATGTTTGGCAAAGGAAATTGGCAGGTTGCCTGGCTTGTTGATGGCAAACTTTTGGAATACCTGGAGGTTTGCCAATTGTACGAAGACGCGTATTTTGAATATTTGCAGAAAAGGCCGGAACTATTGGAATATTTGATAAAAACAGCTTCCGATGTATACGATGATGACCCAAAAAACGTAGAATCGGGACTTGACTATTCAAAAAGGGGAGATATTAGAACACACATCCAAGACGTATCAATCAGACGATGTATAAAACGCTTTGGTAAAGTATTCGAGGGAAACATTCTTTTACAAATAAGGGACAGAGCCGGTTCACACCCATTAAGTCTAGCCTTATCTCCTGGCCAGGTCCCTTTCCACAAACCGGAATTAATTTCAAACCCCGATAATCTTACGGAAATTTCAAGGGATGTGTGGTGGTTGCTCGGCTCTGTTGAAGATTTTTATCAAAGAGCTAAGAGATTGTGTTTAAAAACAACAGATAGATAATAAAGTATACTGCAGAAAATTTTGCTAAATTTAAAATTTGATTAGGTGTGGGGGATGGCAGAAGACAGAAAGGTAGGGGTTGGTTTCGGGGTAATGGTCCTGAAGGATGGCAAGGTTCTTCTTGGCAAAAGACATGAGGACCCTGTAAAGGCATCCAGCCTCCTGAACGGGGCCGGGACATGGACAATGCCCGGTGGCAAGCTGCATTTCGGGGAAACGTTCGAAGCGGGCGCCAAGAGAGAGGTCATTGAAGAGACTGGAATAAAACTCAATAAGGTCGAAGTGATTTGTGTAAGCAATGATATGGTTGAAACAGCGCATTTCGTTACAATCGGACTTTTCTCGGACGCTTTCGAAGGCGAAGCTTCGGTTATGGAGCCCGATGAAATAACAGAATGGAAATGGTTTGATTTAAACAATCTTCCAAATCCTATCTTTTTCCCAAGTGCAAAGGTTCTAAAGAACTATTTGGGTAAGAAATTCTATGAGTGATGTGAGAGAATGAAAGACGCGACATTAATTTTCCTGATGGATGAGAATGGAGAGAGGAGAAGAATCCTGCTCGGCATGAAGAAGAGAGGCTTCGGAGTCAACAAGTGGAATGGCTTCGGCGGCAAGATACATGAAGGAGAGTCCATAGAGGAGGCTGCCTGTAGGGAGATCTTCGAGGAAGCGGGAGTCATAGTTTCTAAGGAGGAGCTGGCCAAGATGGGAGAGATCTATTTCTATTTTCCCCATGAAGAGAAATGGGACCAGGTGGTGCATGTCTTCTTCGCAAGGAAATGGAATGGACAGCCAAGGGAGAGCGAGGAAATGAAGCCGCAGTGGTATGAGGTAGAATCAATCCCCTACGGCAGCATGTGGGTGGATGACGAGTACTGGCTGCCGAAGGTCCTGGAAGGCAAGAGGATAAAGGGCAAATTCGTGTTCAGTGAGGACAATGAATCCATGCTTGAGCACGAAGTGACTGAGATTAACGAATAGGGATTAACTGGGGCTACACAATCTCTCTCAATCTCCTGTATACCAGATAGATTATGAAGATGAAGATGATGATCCCTACTATATGCGGTAGTGATATTTGTGATAACAGTTCTAGAATATCGATTGGCTTGTTTGGGGGCTTAGGTGGCTTAGAAGTCTTGAAGTCGAACCTACCATCATAGATATCCCTGTTGCCTTGCTTGTCCTCCGCTATCACCTGGTAGACCACATTCGTGCCGTTAGCGAGGACGTCCACCTCGAACACCTTGGCTGATTTAGGATACATCTTTATGACTGTCCATTCTGTGGAATCGTTGAGTATATATCTGAACACAGGATTGAATGCCAGCCCTGACGCATAGTTGCCTTCGTCAGACACTGAGGCTGAGACCCTGAGGATTCCTCCCGTAACTGCAGCCTGTGACACATCCCTGATCGCGGGGATTGTGAGATCTGCATACATACTGATATTCTCCGAATCTATATTCTTCTCTATGTGCCTCTCCTTGCCGTCCATTATTACTGTGAAATTAGCTGCCTTGTACGGGAATTTTTCGAACACAGCATCTTCTGTAAGCAGGGCCCATTGAGAGAAAGTGCCAACCTTGATTTGGCCCTTGATCCTGTCTCCGGAATCGTTGTATAGCTTGATGTGAAGGTCATAAACAGGGAGAGATATATTTTCTACAAGATAACCTATCAGTGATTTTGATAATTGAGTTGACATCTCCCCGTAAGAGACATTTATCGAGAATGCCTTGCCGGTCGGGAGCTCGATAGATGCTATGCCTGTGGTGCTTGTAATGGCCTGTGTGCCAACAGCTATTGACACTGGATAGAGGTATTTCCCGTTCAGCATCCTGATATTCATTCTGTATTCAGCCACGGGAAGTATCACAGCATATGTGGTATATCTTCCCACCATCCCCAGCGTCTCATTCATAGCTCCCATGTAAGACGCGCGGATAGTGTATTGATTCTCCACGCATGAAGGATAGACCCCTTCCTCCAGGACATTATTCACTAGATTCGCATGTGCCATGCCTGTTTCGTTTGTTGTTAATGTAAGTAAGTCATGCTTTCCACATATATATGACTGATATACTATAGAGACAGACGAATTCGGTAGGGGCCTGCCACCGACATCAATCACAAGGATGTCGATGCTATCAGTCCACAATGCAAATGACACTGGAAATAGAGCTAGAATCAGCACAATGGCTACAGAAATCATTCGCATGTAGGTATTTAGGGGAAGGTTTTTAATTAATGAGCAAAACAGGGCGCTTGGCAGGCCGCGCTCACGCGCGTGCCCGCCTTTGCGCAAAAGGAGGTTTGGAGAGACTTTAGCCGAACTCGAACTCCATGCTGACAGTGGCAGTCATAGATACATCGGATGGCTCTATCTGTGTTGAATAGTCAGCAGACGCCATTGATTTCCCTTCCGCCATCGCATAATTGTAGTACACATACGGGCGGGGCTCGTAGGAGCTCTCGCTTATCTTTGTTATCTTCTTCACGCTGAGTCCCAATGCGGACGCAATGGTGTCAGCCTTCGCCTTAGCATTTTTTGCTGCCTTGGCGAGCGCAAGATTCGCGATCTCATCCTTCTTCTCATCGCTGAGTGTGAATGAGATGCTGTTCACCTTGTTCGCTCCAGCTGCGGCAGCCGCGTCTATCAGCTTGCCTACGC
>Ga0315289_10001226_pt1 | contig 40097 bp, 36 predicted proteins | sample YL17G11_40_MG_FD_203452 | JGI IMG/M metagenome (GOLD analysis project Ga0315289, IMG submission 203452) | Sediment microbial communities from Yellowstone Lake, YNP, Wyoming, USA - YL17G11_40 | ecosystem: Environmental > Aquatic > Freshwater > Lake > Sediment | place: USA: Wyoming | collected... | reverse complement strand
CGCAAAAAGGAAATCGACAGAAACACTAAAACTATAGTTTGGATTAAATTCGTAATTGCCTTGTTTATAAGGTGTTACGTGCGCCTTTGTCCAATGTCATCGCGCATGCCATACAATAAAAGTAGGGCGGCCGCGCTCCTTTTATTGTATAGTTAAACGATGGCCATTGCTGCGCAGCCAGGCGCGGTGGCAGGAATACTGGGGGCAATATCCGGCCACCGCCAGCCAGAACGCCGGGTAATGGTTTTTATGCCGAATATGCATAAGTTCGTGGATCACCACGTAATCAATCACATCCTGGGGTGCCATGATCAGCCGCCAGTTAAAACGCAGGTCATTGGCAGCCGTGCATGAACCCCAGCGCCGAGAACCGTCAGTCAGCCGCATTCGGCCGAAAGTGACGGCCATTTGGCCGGCTAATGCTTTGGCGCGCGCGCCTAAAAATTCTACGGCACGCTCTTTATACCAGGCGCTAAAGACCGGGCGGCCGCAAGACCTAAAGGGACGCAAAAGCAAAAACCCCTCCTCAAATACCAGGGGCGTGGCTGATTCATCCACCAAGGTCAATTTATACGCCCGGCCTAAATATAAAAACTCTTCATTGTCGATAAAGCGTTTGGCCGGATGACTATGCCGGCGGGCCAGGGCCGCGGCAACGTGGCGGTCGATCCAGTTTTGTTTCGAAACAATAAAATGCTCGACCTCGGGAGTACCCAACAGCCGCGGGGCACGGACCACCAAACAGCCGTCGCGGGTCACCTCCAGGCCAAGCGTCCGGCGCCGGGAACGCAGTAGTTTGTAATTTGGGATCATAGATTAAACTGTAGGGGCCAACGGCTGTTGGCCCGATAGCGGGCGAACGGCCGTTCGCCCCTACATTTCGATTTACGCCTACGATTTAAAATGTATTACCAAACCAATGGCCAACATTATCGCGCCGCTGACAAAATTAATCAGGGGGTCTAATATATTAAGTTTCAACAGCACGATCAGAATAATAAAACCGAAAGGCTCCAGTCTTAAGAAAAGCCTTTGACCGGCGGCCGGCAGCATGACCAAAAGTATTTTTGAGCCGTCCAGCGGCGGTATGGGAATCAGGTTAAAGGCACCCAGTATGATGTTGATGTAGGCCAGCACGTTTAAGATGGTCGCCAGGTCGCGGTTGGCGGCAATCACCGGGATTTGCAGTAAAAACAAAGCCAGGGCAGCGAACAGTATGTTGGCCAGGCATCCCGCTAAAGCTACCGCGACCAGGCCAAGCTTAAACGGCCGCAAGTTGTAAAAATTCACCGGCACCGGTTTAGCCCAGCCGAACCCAAACAGCAATAGCACCACCGCCCCCAGCGGGTCAAGATGCGACAAAGGATTTAAGGTCAGCCGGCCTTCGAGTTTGGCGGTATGGTCGCCAAAACGGCCGGCCACCCAGCCGTGCGCCACTTCATGGATGGTCAGCGAATAGACCAGCGGTATCACCAAAAGAAAAAATACCGGCGGATTGGAAAATAAATATTGGATCAATCCCATATCATCCTAATATCGCTTTCAGGTCCTGATCCGAGGTAGCGATCGGCCTGATACCGAACTCCTTCACCAGTATGTCTAAAACACCGGGCGAGATAAACGCCGGCAAAGTAGGCCCCAGATAGATGTTCTTGACGCCCAAGGCCAGCAAAGTCAAAAGGATACAGACCGCTTTCTGTTCGTACCAGGACAACACCAGCGTTAGCGGCAGTTCGTTAATACTGCATTTAAACGCTTCGGCCAGAGCTAAAGCGATTCTTACGGCGGAATAAGCGTCGTTACATTGTCCGCAGTCCAGGAGCCGCGGGAACTCAGCGATCGTCCCAAAATCCAGGCGGTTGAAGCGGAATTTGCCGCAGGCTAAAGTCAGGATCAGGCAGTCTTTGGGGACTTTTTGCGCGAACTCGGTGTAATAGTTTCTTCCCGGTTTGGCGCCGTCGCAGCCGCCGATCAGGAAAAAATGCCGGATCTTTTTGGCTTTTACGGCTTCGATAATGCCGCTGGCCCGGCTTAAAACCGCGGTGTGGGCAAAGCCTACGGTGATCGCTTTTTCAATAGCGTCAGCGGGAAAACCGCCAAGCTTGAGGGCTTTCTGGATCAGGGGCTGGAAATCTTTTCTCCCGGAACGGTCGGCTGAAATATGCGTAACGCCCGGCCAGGCCACTAACCCTGTGGTAAACACCCTGTCGCGATAGACAGGTTTAGGTTCCTGGATGCAATTGGTGGTAAAAAGGAATACCGCCGGGACATCGTCAAATTCCTTTTGTTGATTCTGCCAGGCTGTGCCGAAATGGCCGGCCAGGTGTTTATATTTTTTTAAACCGGGGTAGGCGTGGGCCGGGAGCATCTCGCCATGAGTATAGACTTTGACTCCGGAATCTTCGGTCTGCTCCAGAAGCATCTTCAGGTCCAATAGATCGTGGCCGCTGACCACGATGGCCGGGCCCATCTTGACACCCAGGCTGACCTGCGTCGGTTCCGGAGAAGCAAAGGCCTCGGTATTGGCCGCGTCCAAAAGCTCTAAACAGGTAAGGTTGATCCGGCCGAACTCCATGATCAGGGCCAGCAAGTCTTGAGCGCTTAAACGCTGATCGACCAAAGCCGCCAGGCCGCGATAAAAAAAGGCGTTCACCTGTTCATCGGCCTTGCCCAGGATAAAAGCGTGATCAGCGTAAGCGGCCATGCCTTTCATGCCGAATAAAAGTGTTTCGCGCAGGCTGCGGATGTCGGCGGGTAATTGCGGCTCGCTCAACAGCCCTACGGTGCGGCCTTGCTCGATCAGCCCGTCCAGAGAATCTTGCGGCGCAAACTCGGCGGCCGGCGGCACCGAAGTTGAAAATCCCTTGCCATTTTTCTTGATGTAAGTTTCCAAATAAGCTTTTTTAATCTCTTCCTTTGCCGCGTAAGAGTCCTGGACAAGCTTGACTATGCGGTCAGGGTCAAAATCCACGTTCGTTACCGTGGCAAACAGCCCCTCGATCAACATGCGGTCCCATTCTTTTTTGCGCGGGACTAAAGTCATGGCTAGACTGCCCCAAAAACCCAGGCCTTTTAAGCTGTGCAACAAAAGATCCTGCAATACCGCTACCGACTCATCTTTACCGCACACACCCCTTACCGTACAACCCGTACCTTTAGCGGTCTGTTCGCACTGCCGGCAAAACATGCTCATAGAAATCTCCTTTTTATTTTGGTATTGTAGGGGCCAACGGCTGTTGGCCCGATACATAACGGGCGGACGCCGTCCGCCCCTACAATTTGTTTCGTTCCTCGCAATGACGGGGTCGACGAACCTACGTTTCATAACGGGAGGAGCATGCCCCTCCCCTACTTTTTGTTATTCAGCAGTTTGGTAATTTCGGCGAAGAGTTCCGCTATTTTGAAGGGTTTAAGCATGAAGGCGTCGGGCGCAAACTCGGTATGGGCCCGCAGGCGGTCGGCCGGATCACCCTTAGCGGTAAGCACAAGTATTTTTATGCCTTTGGTGGCGAGAGTAGCGCGCATGCGCCGGCCCAGCTCGTATCCGTCCATGCCGGGCATGGCCAGGTCAAGTATCACCAGGTCAAAGGGCGTCTCGCCCAGCATGCGCAGGGCTTCTTCGCCGCTGGAAGCGCTCTGGGCCAGGTAGCCTTTTTCGGTAAGCCGGTCTTTCAGTTCTTTGCAGATAAAAGTCTTGTCGTCGACGACGAGTATCTTAGCCTTGTCCATCGGTTTCTCCCTTCCTTCTCTCTAGGTAATCGGTATAAAAAACGTCACCTTTGTGCCTTGGCTGGGATGACTGGCGACCTTGATCTGCCCTTTATGCAGCTCTACAATACCTTTGGATATCGCCATGCCCAGGCCCGTGCCTTTCTGCGGACTGTTGACTGAAGCGTCGAACTGCCGAAACTTCTCAAAAAGCTTAAGTAAGTCTTTTTCGGCAATGCCCTGGCCGGTATCCTCGACCCAGTACTCAAGCTGTCCGTCAGACTCTTTGACACCGATAGTAATAGAACCGTGATCGGTAAACTTGACGGCGTTGCCCACCAGATTGGTCAAGACCTGCAGTAGACGGTCCCGGTCGGCGTGTATTTGGATAGTCTGGCTGGGAAACACGGTGCGCAACTCCAAACCTTTATTGGTCACCAACGGTTGGAAAGTCGCGGCTATTTCCTTGACCAGGCCGATGGCGTCAAAGTAAGAAAAGACCAGGCTCAGCTTGCCGGCTTCGATCTTGGACATATCCAAGAGGTCGTCGATGATGCGTTTAAGCCGGTCGGCGTCGTTAAGGCAGATGGCTAAAAACTCCTGCTGCTGCGCCGTGGTGGGACCGAGTATCCCGTCCACCACCTGGGAGACCGATTCGCGTATGGTGGTCAAAGGCGTGCGCAGTTCATGGGAGACCATGCTGATAAACTCATCTTTCAAGCGTTCCACTGCTTTGCGCTCGCTGATATCCCGGAACACGACCACCGCGCCGACGACCTGGCCGCCGTCTTTTTTGGGAGAGCAGGTGTATTCCACGGGAAACCGGGCGCCGTCTTTACGAATAAACTCCGCGTTGTCCTGGTGGTGGGTCTGGCCGGAACGGCAGATCCCCACAAAAGAATCCGCGGACGCGCTCTGGCCCTCAGGCGGAACGCTTGAACCACAAAGAACAGCGGCGGCGTCCTGGCCAACCAGTTCATCACCCTGCCAGCCCAGCATCCGGGAAGCCGCGGGGTTGGCGAAAGTTATCTTGCCGTTTACATCCATGCCGGTTATGCCTTCGCCGGCGGACTCCAGTATCACTTCCATGCGGCGGCGCAGCTGCCCCAGCGAATCTTCGATGCGTTTGCGTTCGGTGATGTTCCGGGCGATGTGCACGGTGCTGGTCACTTTGCCGCGCTCGTCAAAGATCGGCGACGCCGACACTTCCAGGTAAAGCCCGACCTTGGGCTCGTAAAACTCGTAACTGGCGGGTTTGCCGGTCTCCAGCACTTTAAGATGCGGACAATTTTCTATCGGCCCTGACGTACCGTGCGCCATTTCCCAGCACTTTTTGCCGATCAAAGACTGCGGCGATGTCTTAAAAGCCCGGGCAAAAGCCTTGTTTACCCTGATCAGCGTTAGTTCCCTGTTCTGTATGGATACCATGTCACTCACAGCATCAAAAGTAGATTCCCATTCTTTGGCCGCGCGGCCGGCAACTGCCTGCAATCGCGCGCTGACCTCAAGCTGTCTGCGCAAAACCATGACCACGATCACAATAAGAACCAGGGCGATGGCGTCACCGGCCATGCCAAAAAAGGACGCTCTTCTGAGATTATCATCGGATCGGCTGATGTAACTATCCAGGGCCAGGCGTTCGCGCTCTTCCATCGAATCGACCAGACCGTTTATCTGGTCCATGACCGCCATACCACGGCCGGTCCCGGCAAGGCCGGCAGCCGCCGACAAACCGCGGCCGCGCCGGACATTGACACTCTCCTCAAGCAAGGTGACCAGCTGCCGCGTTAACGATATTGCCTGGTTCAACGCCTGACGGCGGGATTGAGAACCGGCGCCGGCAACCCAGAGCTCTTTAGAATATTTATCCACTCCGGATAATGCCGTCCGGTACATCCGCGTATAAGTCGCGGAGCCGGTAAGTAAATACCCTTTTTGCGCGCTTTGCGCCTCGGCCAGGGAAACGCGAAAATGCTCCAGTTTCGCTAAAAAGGCCTGGCATTGATCGGCATCGCGGCCCAGGCGCGAAAAGACGTTAATCTGGTGATAAGCCACCAGATGACCCAGCGCCAGGAGCAAAAAAACCGCCACCGTTAAAAATATCGTTTTTCTATTCATAATCGCAACAATTATTATACACCAATCGCGCCTTAGCGGGAATAGAAAAAGCGTTTGTATCAGATGTGTTTTTTGGGTAAAATAAAATCATGGAATTCGGCGCCTATTGCAGTCAATGCCAGCGTCCCGTGCTTAAAACCGCGATCGAATGCCCTTATTGCGGGTATCACTTCGCTAGCCGCGGCCACACCTCCCGGCAGCGCGAGGCCCGCCGGAAAAAAAGCGAAAACCGGACGCGTACAATAGTGATATTCCTGGTTTTATGCGCCGCGGTCTTTTTCTATGTCAGCTCACAGGGAATAAAATTACCGTCACTGTGGAAATACCAGGCGCGCCCGGCCGGCCAGGAACTGCCAGGCGGCGAAAAAGTAGACCGCTTCGCGACAGAGCTGGGCGATAATATGTACGCCGGGCCCTGTGAAGTCAAAGGCATCATCATCTCCGGCCAGACCCCGCGGGTAAAGATCGACCAATGGTGGTTTCAGGAAGGAAAAGCTGTCTGCGGCGGAAAGATCAGCGCGATATCAATATCTAAAGTCAGCGTAAAGTTTGCCGACAAGGAAGCAAGATTCAAGGTCGGCGACATAATCGAACCGCCGAAGAAATGAAATCGAATATGTAGGGGCCAACGGCTGTTGGCCCGATAGCGGGCGGCCGGCCAGCCGCCCCTACTTTCCAAAATGTTTCCTGACGTATTCGGCGAGAAATTGTTCGGCTTGGGGCTTGCACTGGCCGCAGACTGTGCCTAACTTCGTGTGTTCCTGAAGTTCCAGAAAGGTGCGCGCGCCTTCCAGCACCGCGTTTTCTATTTCGTGGTCGGTCACGTTCATGCACTGGCAGACTATTTTGGCCTGCTCTTCTTTTACTTTGTTTTCCAAACCGTTTTTACGGTAATAATCGTTGATCGCCGCCCTTAACGCCTTATCGCCTAAGACCGAACAATGTATTTTATGCTCGGGCAGGCTGCCCAGGCGTTTGGCGATGTCTTTAGGCGATAACAAATACGCTTTATCCACGCTTAAACCCTTGACCATCTCCGACATGATGGATGTCGAGGCGATGGCCGAAGCGCAGCCGTAGGTCTTCCATTTGCAGTCGGTGATGATGTTTTTAGTCTTATCGACCTTGATCGCCACCACCATCTCGTCGCCGCATTTGATGTTGCCCACCACGCCCCGGCCGTCGTATTGCGTAGTATCAGAATCGGCCAGGACGTTTCTGGGGTTGGTGAAATGCTCTTTGACTATCTCGGTATAGACCCAGTCGGCCATATCAATTACCTAATGACAAATGTCAAATGTTCAAATGACAAAACTTAACGAATGACAAATATTCAAAACCCAAATGTCAAAATAGAGAAAAATCGTTTCTTAATTTTGTCATTTGGAAATTTGTCATTTGTCATTTCGCACTCCCGTAGGCAGACGACATGCCCCTGATGCGCTTGATCACCTGCGGCATGACCCGCAGGAAATAGGCCACCTCTTCCACTGTAGTATCCCGGCCCATGCTGATACGGATCGAGCTATGAGCCTGTTCGGCCGGTAAACCACAGGCCAAAAGCACATGCGACGGGTCCAGCGATCCCGAAGCGCAAGCCGAACCGGTAGACACGGCTATCCCCTCAAGATCAAGATACAAAAGTATGGCTTCGCCCTCGGCGCCGGCGAAAGAAACGTTTAAAGTCCCGGGCAGGCTGTTTTCTAGGTGGCCGTTGAAACGGATGTCCGGGATGTCCTGGATGATGCCGTCGCGCAATATTTTTTTCAAACCCTTCAGGCGCTCGGCTTCCGCGGCCATCTCCAGGGAACGCATCTCGATGGCCGTTTCCAGGCCCGCGATACCGATGGTGTTCTCGGTGCCGGCCCGGCGACCCTGTTCCTGGTGGCCGCCGCGGATAAACGGACAAAACGGCGTGCCTTTTTTGATGTACATCGCGCCGATACCTTTTGGGCCATATATCTTGTGGCCGGAAAGAGACAAAAAATCTACGTCCAGGTCTTTGACGTCAACAGGAAGCTTGCCGACGGCCTGCACGGCGTCGGTGTGCATCAGAGCGCCGTGCGCATGGACCAGGCCAGTGATCGCTTTTATGTCTTGGACTGTGCCGATCTCGTTATTAGCCATCATCACCGACACTATTCCCACGCCGCCGGCTTTAAGCATATCTTTAAGCTGATCGATATTTATCCGGCCGTAACCGTCCACTTCCAGATAATCAACGGTCATGCCGCGCTCGGCCAGACAGCGTGACGCCTCAAGAACACAGGGATGTTCTATTTTAGTAGTGATCATCCTGGTGCGCATGGGGCTATGACAGGAACAATGCCGGGTGGCGCAGCAGGAAAAAATCGACAAAATAGTATTGTTGGCTTCGGAACCGCTGCCCACGAACACCAGATCCTCAGGCACCGCGTTAATAAACAGGGCAGTGCCGCGGCGACTGGACTCGATCAGGGTCCGGGCGAGCCGGCCGAACTCATGCAGGCTGGAAGGGTTGCCGAACACCTCCATCGCCTCGCGCATGGTCTTCTTCACCTCAGGATGCAAGGGCGTGGTGGCGTTGTGGTCTAAATATACAAGGCGTTTTTCCATAGGGGGTATTATAGCATAAAATACGAAATTTATGACCAATCGTAGGGGCGGCCGGCTGGCCGCCCGCAAAGATTTACCGGGCCGACAGCCGTCGGCCCCTACGCATATAGAATTGTTTTTTAGATTTGGGCAACCGCTCTATCGAGTACCTCAACATAGTGCGGGGCATAACACCGGCATACCGGTCAAGAAAACCAGTCAAGACTTTTTCATCACGCTTGCCCGCTTCGCGCAGCATCCAGCCGCTTGCCTTTTGGATAAGGTCATGTTTATCGTTTAAAAGGATCCGGGCGATCTTTAAAGTGTCGGAAAGATCATTTTTGCTGATGAAATACGCAGTCGCGACCATCGCGATACGCCGCTCCCAGAGACATCGCGAGCGCGCCAGCTCATAAAGAACATCACGTGGACCATCCCAAAGATATGCGCCAACGATACGCGGCGCGGATAGATCCACCAGGTCCCAATTGTTGATGTAACGGCTAGACCTAAGATAAAACTGAAATATCTTCCGGCGGCCGGCCGCGTCCAAACGCGCAAACCGGTGGGTCAGCATTATCAAGCTTAAAAGCCGCTCTTCATGTATTTTAGACCGGATGAGTTGACTGATATCGCTAAACCCGATCTGGTCTTGGAAAACCGCGGCGACCTCCCGGATGTTGGGCACGGTCACGCCGATAAAAATGTCGCCGGCGCCATACTCACCCGGCCCGGTCTTGAAAAAACCTTGCAACAATCTGGCCTTGGACTTACTGGCCCGCCGCGCTAAAGCGGATTTGATCTTAGTAACGATCATGCTTATGGTAATCCAATGTAATAGGATTCTCCGCGTACGCGTGAAAATTTATTACGTCGATTTAAAGGATACACGGCTAGAACAGTTTTGCTTCCAGGATGATCTTCTTGAATGTGTCTTCGCAATCAAAGCCGTCCGCGCTCCAAGAGCAGAACACATGAGCAAAACCGCCGGACTTGGAAAGTATTACTGCCCCGAAGACCTTTAAGTTCCCGGAACCTGTATTTTTTGTGATGGTCTTTGATATAAGGGCTTGATATCCTTGTTGAGTCGCAACGCGGTCCTTTTTTACGGAATAATCTATGTTCATATATTGATAAAAATAGGCGTCCATATTACCGAGGACCTTATCCATTTCTTCTTTGCTGTAGGGAGTGATTTTTTCTTTTTTCAGGGATTTCGTCACCACCAATTTAGCGGGATCATTGTTTTCTCGCGGCGAAAAGGAAATCACAAGCACAGGCTCAAAAGCAATAACGGCGTTTTCCGTCACATCCCAACCCGCGGGGTAAGATATCTGCACATTATATTTATCACTCCGGTAAACGTCATCGGCAAAAACGATATTTGAAAATACACTGCAATACAAGATCAAGAATGCGGCGAGTTTTTTCATTATATTTTTCCTCCTAGCAAGCGCCACACAGATTCCGTATCTGCAAAAATGCCCTGGCTGAGCCCCCTCTACCTCGTCCACACCCGGGGTGTCCGCCTTAAACCTTCTTTTCCCCACCCCGGGAGTGGACCCGCTATACGCCTTTTACAAACCCCTGGGGTTTGTAAAAGGTTTAACCAGCTTTATAAACGCGGATTCGTCGATTACCTTAACCCCCAGCTTGACGGCTTTGTCCAGTTTTGAACCGGCGGATCCGCCGGCCACAACAAAATCAGTGTTTTTACTGACGCTGGATGCCGCCGCGGCTCCCAGTTCACGGACCAGCTGTTCGGCTTGCTGCCGGCTATAACTTTTAAGTTCGCCGGTAAACACAAAAGTCTTGCCGCTGATCGCGGTCCGTTCAACGGCTTTCTTTTCTTCTTTAAGGCTTAGCCCCAAGCCGCGGAACTCTTCCATCATCTTTTTGATCTTACCCTGGCTGAAAAACCCGGCCAGGGATCCGGCCATCACCGGACCGATCTCGGGTATGGCCTGTAATTTTTGCGCCGGCAGCCCGAAAAAATCCTCGATATCGGGAAAGTGCCGGGCCAAAACATACGCGGCTTTTTCGCCGATATGCCGGATGCCCAAAGCGTAGATAAACCGGCTCAAAGGCTTTTGTTTGCTTTTTTCAATCGCTTGCAAAAGATTTTCGGCTTTCTTGTCTTTAAACAACGGTAGTTTCAACAGGTCTGCTTTTTTTAAGCGGTAGATATCCACCAAACCGCGCAATAGCCCCGCCTCTACCGCCGCCTCGACGAAACTCTCGCCGGCCCCCTCTATATCCATGGCGCCACGGGAACCAAAGTGCATTAGCGATCGCTTAAACTGTGCCGGACAATCCGGATTCAAGCAATACCAGTAAACACCTTCGCGTTTTGCCGCAAGGCCTATTGAGTGCGATTGCTTCGAAGCCCCGCTAAGGGGCGAAGAAGGATAGACTTCTTCTTTGGTCTTGGCAATAGCGCCAAAACAGACCGGACATTGTCTAGGCACGTGGATCTTTTTTTCGCGGCCCTGGCGTTTAGCGCTGATGACCTTGACCAGCTTGGGGATCACGTCGCCGGCCCGCTCGATCAACACCGTGTCGCCGATACGGACATCCAGCCGCTCGACTTCTTCAAAATTATGCAACGTTACGTTGGAAATAGTCACCCCGGCGCATTTTACCGGCTCAAGTCTGGCCGCGGGAGTGATCACTCCGGTGCGGCCGACGTTAAAGACCACGTCCTCGACTCTGGTCGTAGCCTGGTGAGCCGGGAATTTGTAAGCCAAAGCCCAGCGGGGACTTTTCAAAGTCTCGCCCAGCTCTTGTTGCGAGCGAAAATCATCGACTTTGACTACGATGCCGTCGACCTCATAGCTTAAACTGTCGCGTTTATCCTTCCAACGCTCATAAAAATCCAGGACCGCCTTGATGTCTTTGCAATGCCGGCTCTCGGGGTTGACCGGCAGGCCCCACGCTTTTACCGCGGATAGGAACCTGTTCTGGGTCTTGAAATCGTGATCGCTGACCCAGCCAAATGAGTGCGTGAAAAATTTCAAGTTACGCTGGGCGGCTAAAGAGGCGTCCAGCAGTTTCAGGGAACCGCTGGCCGCGTTACGGGGATTAGCAAAAAAAGGCGGCAGGTCGGCTTTATCCATGTAGACTTCGCCGCGCACCTCTATTTCATCGGGGATATCTTTGCCTAAAAGTCTCAACGGGATCGAACGGATGACTTTGGCGTTGGCCGTGATGTCTTCGCCGACTGCGCCGTCGCCGCGGGTGGCGGCCCGGACCAGGACCCCTTTTTTATAGGTCAGGGCGCAGCTTACTCCGTCGATCTTCAGCTCCACGGTAAAACACGGCTGGGCCCCGGCTTTAAGCAGCTTTAAGATCTTGGTCTGCCAGCCAGTCAGTTCCTCTTGCGCGTAAGCGTTCTCCAGGGACATCATTTTCTGGCGGTGAGCAACCGTGGGCAGGCCTTCCAGGACACCGCCGGAGACCCTCTGGGTGGGCGAATCCGGCGTGATCAGCTCCGGATGCCCGCTCTCCAATTCTTTGAGACGGCGCATCAGCTGATCGTATTCACTGTCAGATATCTCCGGGTCGCTTTCTACGTAATACAAGCGGTCGTAACGACGGATATCTTCGCGCAGGCGATCTATTTCTTTTTTTATTGAATGAGACATATATATTTTGTAGGGGCGGCTGGCGGCCGCCCAAACGTTATCGGGCCGATGCCATCGGCCCCTACGAGATCAATGTCTGATCTCAAAACCCTGGCCGAGATTGCCCAGGGGCAGTTCTTGTTTGTCGATCTCCCGCAAATAAACGGAAAATTGTTTTTGCAGATCGGCGAAAAAATCGTCCAGATCGGGTTTGTCGGCCTGGACCTCCAATTCCACCCGGCCGTCCGCAAGATTACGCACCCAGCCATGGATACCGTACCGGCCGGCGAGCCGGGCGGCGGTGAACCGAAATCCCACGCCCTGTATTTGCCCCGTAAAAAGAATATGATAGCGTTTTAACATGACCTTTAATTTGTAGGGGCGGGGCTTGCCTCCGCCCTATTTCTATTCAAATCTATCCCCCACCTTCACCCCATACCCGATGGCAAAGGCATGAGCGTCCATATCGCGTTTACCTTCCGGGATAAGCCTTTTTAGTTTGAAAAGACCTTTGCCGCAAGCAATGTCGAGCCCGTCTTTAGCCAACGCGACCAGCGTCCCGGCCGCGGCTCCCGCGTCAGATGCCAGCGGCTCGCCCGACAATACTTTCAAGACCTTACCTTTGAAAGTGGTAGAAGCGGCCGGCCATCCCGCCATGGCCCGGACCAAATTGTTTACCATGATCGCGTCTTTTGACCAATCAATGCGGCCGTCTTCTTTTACCAGTTTAGGGGCATAAGTAGCTTTGGCTTCTTCCTGGGCTGATAACGAATATTCACCGGCCATTACCTGTTTCATCACTTGAGCCAAAAGATTACCGGATTGAACCGCCAGCGCCTGAGTAAGGCTTAAAGCGTCGTCCCAGGGGCTGATCTGGTATGTCTGGCTGGCTAATATTTCGCCGGAATCTATTTTACTGTTTACTCTAAATATGGTCGACCCGGTCAAAGTATCCGCGTTGATCAGCGCCCGCTGTATCGGCGACGACCCGCGATAGGCCGGTAAAAGCGAAGGGTGCGCGCAAAGGAAAAAAAACTTCGGCAGACGCAATAATTGATCCGGTATTATTTTACCATAGTCGGCCACTACGAAAAAATCAGCCGCCTCATCCGTAAGCCGGCGCGTCAGCGTCGCCTCAGAAAGCGAGTCCGGCTTTAAAAGCGCCAGCCTTAGGTTGGAGGCGTAGGCGCTTATCTGGGTAGGAGTTAAAGTCAAGCCGCGGCCTTTCGGTCTGTCGGGCTGGCTGATCACCAAAGACGGCGTCACGCCCTGGCCGCACAGAGCCGCCAGCACCCCACGGGAAAACGTTGACGAACCGAAATAGATTATTTTCATAATGGTTTTATAACTCAACGGATTTCTATCGCAATTTTAACTCCCGATGAACGGTTCTTTTGCGTCAACTGTTCCAGAGTCCGGCTAAACCGCGATCCCTTATTTTTACCCATCTTGGCCGTCAGGGAAAACCGGTACTGGTCTCTCATTTTAAAGGGATATTCTTTAAGCGGCCCGTAGACCTCGACACGGGAAGGCTCCATGGCCGTTTTAAAACGCTGGGCCAGCTCATATGCTTTATTTTCACTTTTAGAACGAAAGACCAGCCTGATCAGGAAGCCTGCGGGCGGCAGGCTTAGTCGCCGCCTTAACGCCAGCTCTTTATCGTAAAATTCCCGCCAGGGCGCTGTTATCCGCTTGAAGACTTGCGTACCGGCGGCCCGGCTGAATATGTAAAGTTGGCGGCAAAAAACAGCAACCCTGCGGCTGTACAAAAACAGTTGAAACGCGGCGTCATATTCATGGCGGTACATCAGGCTGTCCGCGTCAAGAATAATGCCGCAATCGAAGAGTTGCGGCCGAGGATCCGAAAATATCTTCGCTGTAGCCGTCACGATCCGCGCAGAAACGGTTTGTTTTTCCCATTCTACCACTTCCTGGTCGGGAAAAACAGCCCTTAACGCATTGGTAACCCGCTCCAGGCCGGCGCCGGCCGGTAATAAATAACCCTGTTTACAGGCCGGGCAGATAGCCGGCATTACGTATTGCTTTCCGCAATAAGGGCACAGGCAGACCTTGTCGCGGGAAAAAAACTTCAAGCTCGCGCTGCAGCGGGAACAGGTGATGGTCCAGCCGCAGGAACCACAGGTCAACCGGCTCGCGTAGCCGCTTTTTTCATAAAACAGGAGGACTTTTTTGCCGGCGGACATTTCGCGCCGTATCAGTTCCTGGGCTATTGCCCCAAGCGCGCCTTGGTTGGGCCGGCCGGATATATCCACCACTTTCGGTTTAAACTCCGCAGGCGCCGCTTCATCAAGGGCCAATTTACCCGACTTTATCAAAGAGTAAGAACGCAGACTGGGATAAGGGCCGCTCAATATCAGGTCCGTGCCGCAGGCATCGGAAAGCGCCAGGGCCGCTTCCTGCGTATGATAAAATGGCCGTTCCTGGCTCACGTAATGATGGCTGTTCTCTTCTTCCAGGATCACCAATCCGGTATCGTCCGGCTGGCAAAAAAAGCCTGAACGTATGCCCAGGACCAAAGACTTATTGCGGCTTGCAGACCAACGCCGCAAGTATTCAGCCGGGCTCAAACGGCTGTGCAATATGGTGATACGCTCGCCAAAATCTTTTTTCATGACGCTGTACGCGGCTTCCAGGCAGGAGACTTGAGGAAAACAGATCAAAGCGGACCGATCGAGCAGACATTTGTCCAGATCGCCTTTCCAAACCGCGTAACGCTCTAAAAACGTATCGGCCTTGACGAACCGCTGGTGTAGGGGCGGCTGGCGGCCGCCCGCCATGATCGGGCCGACGCCGTCGGCCCCTACCCCCGCGGATACCGGCGTACCTGCCTGACCGACAGGCAGGCCTTTTTTAAGCAAGGCCGGCAGCATCATCCATAAAAAAACGCCGGGGCTGTAAGGATAAATGCGGCAAAGCCGGGCGGCCAGCGCGAGATGATGGGCCCAAAGTAAAGGCCGGTCGTCGATGACCGAAAGTATTGGTTTTATTTTTTTTATATCCGTGCGTCCGCGCGTGCCGGCCAAAAGAGCCACGCTCTTTTGGCCGCGAAAATCCACCAGCACTCGCTGGCCGACCGCGACATTCATGGCGGCCGGTACCGAATAATCAAATTCCCTGTCGGGAAAAACAGGCAAGACAACGCGGGCTATTTTCATGTTTATTGATTTAAAGCAAAGATGGTAGATGTTGGATGGTAGATAGTAGTCGGGAACCCGCCACCATCTACCATCTGCTATCTACTATCTACTATCGCTTAGCCCCCTTATGACTTCCCGCAACGCCGGACGGATGTCCTTGAACTTCAAGGGATAGTTGGCGGCTATACGCTCGCGATTAGCGGCGAAGAACCTTATCGCGCCGATAAGTTCGACGGGACCGGCCGCGTAGCGGCAGATACCCTGTGATATCAAAATATCCATATTCCCCTTTTCCTGGCCGGGGATATAATGCGTGACAATAAAAGGTTTGCGCAAATATACTCCCTCGAATACCGTAAGCCCGCCGGGTTTAGTGACGATCATATCGCTGGCCGCGATCAACTCCCAGATCTGATCCGAGCGCTCGAAATAACGCAGGGCTTCATTGCTGATCTTATCGAGCTTGGCTTTGAGACGGCGGTTGGAACCGTAGATCACGATCAGATTATATTCGGCAAGCAGATCCGTAAGCACCGCCTCAAAATAAGGGAATACCCCCCGCAAAGAAGACATGAAAAGCACGCAGGGCCTATCCTGGGTGAACAGGCTCGCGCTTAAGGCCGGCCGGTCCAACTTACCCAAAAACCCCGGCCGCAAAGATACGTAGCCGCTGAGAATATTTTCGCGGGGCACGCCCAAAGCCACAAGGTCCTGGGCGGTCACGTCCATCGCCGCGAAATACCGATCAACGCCGCGATGCGCCCAGTAAGGATGCGCGCGCAGGTCGGTTATGATGACCACGATCTTTGTGCCGTACCTTTTTTTCAAAAAACTTACCAGCCCGGCGACAAAAAAATGCGTAGTCGCCACCACATCCGGACGCTCTGCTTCGATGTGACGCAGGAACCGCCGAAAAACAACGCGGTTGGCGATGTCGATTACGCCGGTAACGGCGCGCAAACGCGTCAAAAAGAAAAGCACGAACCAAAACAAAGCGGCATGCCCGGTGATATACTTGTAACCGCGGGAATACAGTTTACGCAGACGGGGATGGCAAAAATCCAGAAGGTCTAAGCAGGCGGCATCGAAATCCTGATGCAGGGCCTGGGCGGCCGTCTTGTGCCCCTCGCCGAATGAGGCGTGAACGAATATTACTTTGGTCATGGGTTTTTTGATTGTTCCATTTACCCGTAATGCTGGCAGATGTAATAAGTGGCGACTAAAAGGTTATCGCAGATAAAGTCAGGCTCGATCTCCCAGTGGGAGCGGTTGGCGATCTTTTCTTTCCCGGAAAGCACCAAAATCGCGCCGCAGCCGAAATTCCTGGCGGTTCTTATGTCCAGTATGCTGTCACCCACGAACACGCTTGAGGCCACCTGCGCGCCAGAGCTTGCCACGGCTTTTTCCAATAGGCCGGTCTTGGGTTTACGGCAATCGCAATTATCTTCGTTTACATGGGTGCAGTAGAATATCCCGTCCAGATGGGCTTTTTGCTTTTTGAGCGAGCCCTGCATCCGCTGATCGATCAGGTCAAGGTCTTTTTGTGAATAGAGCTTTTTGGCCACGCCGGCCTGATTGGAAATAACGAAAAGCTTGAAGCCCTGTTCGTTGAGCTTGCGGATGGCCGCGATCGACCCCGGGATAAATTCGAATTCTTTGCGGCTTTTGACGTAATCACCGTCGCCGGGATATTTGTTGATCACGCCATCTCTATCTAGGAAGACAATTTTATCAGCACTATTCATAATGCAAACCTTGTTGCAAACCCGGTATGCAACGGGGTTAAAGTTTTTTCTTCATCTCCCAGTATTTGGCGTAAACGAGTATCTGGTAAAGCGAGCCAAAGACCGCTGCCATAAACCCCGGCAGATGGTCATTGAAACCGGCTTTAATAAAAAAGGCTTGAAAAAATCGGTCAAACATCCGCCATAAAGCCGCCGATAGATTCATCTTACGACCGGCGCGAGGCGGGTTTTCACGATAGATCATTATCCATTTGCGGGCTTCCTGCGTGGTTTGAACGTTGACTTTCCTTAAGAAATCTTCAAAATCACGGTAGGTGTAATGGAATATGGGATTAGCTAAGGGGCCGCATTCGCCCTCCAGGAATGCCCGGGGCTCCAGGCTTGCCTCTTCCCATTTAAACTTGTCTTTGCGAAAAAGTTTTAACTGCGCGGCGGGATACTGGCCGCCGTATTTAAGCCAGCGGTTACCGATAAAGTTCTTGCGCGGTATCATGAAGCCGGTATGTTTCGGGTTTTTGCTTAATACGTCTTTTATCTCTTCGCGCAGCTGGGGACTGAGTCGCTCGTCAGCGTCCAGGCTTAAAACCCAGTCAAAGCTTGCCTGCTGATAAGCCCAATTGCGGTGCCGGCCTTCGAAATCCATCTTGTGTGCCAAGACTCGGTCGGTAAAGCGGGCGGCTATTTCTTTAGTCTGATCAATACTTTCGTCGTCGACGACAATGATCTCTCCGGCCCAGCCCTGAACCGAACGCAAGGCTTCTTCAACGCGGCTTGCCTCATTTTTAGTGATCATGACTACGCTGATCGGTACTTCCATGGATCAAGCACCTCTGGCTTTATCGTAGGCCGCCAAAAGAGCGTTAATGGCGTCTACCAGGGGCTGGAATCTATCAGAGCGGCGTAGTTTTATCGGGCCGCCGCGCGTGCCCCGCGCGCATTCATCGATCTCGCGGGTTATTCGTTCCAAGGGCCCGACAATCTGTTTGGTCAGCAAAAAACAAAGCAGAAGCATGCCGATCGCCAGTAAAGGAACGGCTGCGACGAGCGACATCATAACAATCGGGGCGTTGCCGTTAAAGACATTTTGCGCCAGGCCTCCGCTGTTGTTTACGGCGGCGCTGATGTAGAAGATCACCGCAGATAACAATATTATCGGCAGAAATACGGTCAGCGCGACAAGGGCGAATATCTCCCGATGGAGCTTGGAGCTGAAATTTAAACTTCTGCGTTCCACAGTACTTTCCATATACACCTCACAATAGGTTTATTATATGACCATTGCCTTAAGTTTCAACGCTTTTTTAGTTATGGATTCAGGACAGCCAGAAAGGCGAGTTGTTGTTTTTTTGGACCAGGGAAAGGAGTGTCTCGACTACCAGAGGATCATAAAGGGTACCGGAGCCCTGGCGCAATTCCTGCAGGGCCGCTTCCAGGCCCAATGCCGCCCGATAGGGCCGGTGGTGAGTAATAGCTTCCAGCACGTCGCAGGCAGACAATATGCGCGCTTCCATGATTATCTGGTCCTTGAGCAAACCGCGGGGGTAACCGGAGCCGTCAAGGCGTTCGTGGTGCTGACGGATGGCCTCGGCTAAAGGAAAGGGAAATTTTATGTCTTTTATGAGGTTATAACAATTGTCCACGTGGCCCTGCAAGAACCGGCGTTCCAGGTCGTTGATGCTGCCGGGTTTGTTCAAAATATCCAGCGGTATACTGATCTTACCGATGTCATGGAGTTCTCCCGCCAGCTTTAGCCCCAGCAGACGGTCGCCATCCCAGCCTAACGCTCTTGCGACCCGCTCGGCAATAGTCCCGACCCGGTTCATGTGCCCTGCGGTGTAAGGATCGCGCATTTCCAGGGCTTTGGCCAGAACGCTTAAGGTATTGATCAGCATATCCAGCCGCTCGCGCTCCAGATTAGCGTAGGCAGTCATGTCGCGGGTTATACCCATAGTACCGATGATCTGGCCCTGGCGGTTATACATGGGGATCTTGGTGGTGATGACCTGGTTCCAGGTGCCGTTTGAAAGGATCGTGCGTTCGATCTTGCCGATCAGCGGTTTACCGGTGGTAAGGATAGAATTATCATCGTCAAACATGCTCTGGGCCTGTTCTCTGGGAAAAAAATCAAAGTCGGTCTTACCGATTATTTGGGCATCTTTAAGGCCGGTGCCCTGGACGTAAAATTTATTGACCTTGATTATGCGATTGGCACGGTCTTTGAAGTAAACGGCGTCGGGAATATTATCCAATAAGCCTTGCAAGAAGTCCTTCTCCAGAAGAAGATCGCGTTCCATCTCTTTGTGGCTGGAGATGTCTTCGATTATGCCTTCGATGTGCTCACGCGTTCCGGCCAATTTTACGCTGGAAGCGGTGATCATCACCCAGATGGCCGTGTGGTCGCCGCGCTCGAATATGGTCTCAAAAAGCCTGACCTTGCCCAGGCGCCTGAGCTGCGAATAAAACTCGTCGCGGTCGCCGGAATTAAAAAAAAGGTCGCCAAACTTTAGTTTTTTAAGTTCATCCGCGGGATACCCCAGAAGACCGCTTAAGCTGGAATTGAAGATGATGAATCTCTCCGCCGGGTAAAGCGAATATTTAAAAAGGCCTATCCCCAGATCGTCGGCACTGGAAAGATTCAAATAGAAGGTTTTTTGCATAAAGAAATCGTCTTGTAAGCGTTTTCAATCAATGCGCAGCACTTGGATATAACATATTAACCGCAAAAAGTCAACCCGGCTTAAAATTCCATGGCTAGCGCCGCGCCAATCCCGGCCCCCACGGCATTGGCGGTCATGTCTTTCCAACTGAAACGATCGTCCGTAGCTTCTTTTATCGCTCCGGCAGCTACGACCGTGAGAACGGAAAGCCATTTGGCTTTCCGTTTAGAACAATGGGCGGTTTTGCGGTAAAGATTGTAGGCCAGGACGCTGGAAGCGCCAGCCACGCCCACATGCACAGCTTTGTCTTGAGCGAACCACTTGTCCTGGCCGGAATCGGAAGCAAAGGCAGGCGTAATCGGTAACAGAAACAGGGCTAGTACAACGATGATTAGTGTTTTCATTTTTAGGTGTGTTTCGTTAATATTATCTGTAGGGGCGGCCGGCCGGCCGCCCGCTATCGGGCCAACAGCCGTTGGCCCCTACTATTTCACATACGCTTTGATTATTTTCTGTTCCTGGAGCGGTTTATCGCCCGGGCCGGTCTTGCAGTTTTCTATTTTTTGGACTGCGTCGTAACCGAACACCACTTCCCCGAAAATAGTATGTTTGCCGTTAAGCCACATCGCCGGCGCCACCGTGATGAAAAACTGGCTGCCGTTGGTATTGGGACCGCTATTGGCCATGGCCAATAGGCCTTTACGGTCAAATTTCACCCCTGTGGGGGTCTCATCGGCAAAAGCAGAGCCCCACAAAGATCCGCCGCCGCAGCCTGTACCGGTAGGGTCGCCCCCCTGGATCATAAAACCTTTGATCACTCGGTGAAATATCAGACCGTCGTAATAACCTTTTTGGGCCAGGCCCGTGAAGTTTTCACAGGCTTTAGGCGCGGCGTCCGGCATGAGCTTGATCTCGATATTTCCCTGATTAGTTTCTAAAATCATCATCATATCGCTGACCCCACAGCGCCCGGAAATCTTGGGCGAGGAAACCCTGCCCCTACTAAGTATTCAATTCCTGGGGACGGATCATGGCCCGTTCAGCCGACTCGCGGGAAATATGACCTTCTTTGTACAAGCGCTTGACATCAGCGTCCATGGTGCGCATACCCAGGTTGCCGCCGGTCTGGATCCGGGAGTATATCTGGGGAGTCTGGCCTTCGCGGATCAAATTGGCGATCGCGCTCATGCCGAACATGATCTCTCTGGCCGCGACCCGGCCTTTACCCTCTTTTTTCGCGACCAACTGCTGGCAGATCACGGCGCGCAAAACGCTAGAGAGCATGGTACGCACCTGCGGCTGCTGATGCGAAGGAAAGACGTCGATGATGCGGTCAATGGTCTGGGCGGCATCATTGGTGTGCAATGTGGCAAAAGCCAAGTGCCCCGTCTCGGCGATGGTCAGGGTGGCTGAAATAGTCTCCAGGTCTCGCATTTCACCGACCAGGATCACGTCCGGGTCTTCGCGCAAAGCGTGTTTTAAGGCGCTGGCAAAAGTCGGCGTATCCGTTCCGACTTCCCTCTGGTTGACAATGGATTTGGCGTGCGGATAGACAAATTCGATCGGGTCCTCGATGGTGATGATGTGCTCGGCCCGCTGGGTATTTATCTTGTTGATAAGCGCGGCCAGGGTAGTGGATTTACCGCTGCCGGTCGGACCGGTGACCAGGACCAGACCGTTACGCAATTCGGTAAGACGGATGACTTCCGGGCTTAAACCCAACTCTTCGGGCTGGGGTATCTGGTAAGGGATCATGCGGATAGCGATACCGATGCAGTCCTGCTGCCAGTAACAGTTTACCCGGAAACGGCATACCCCTTTAAGCGCGTAGGATAGGTCCAGTTCGCGCTCGCGATCAAGCTCAGTCTTCTGTTGGGGGCTGATCAATTGTCCGGCTAATTCTTTAGTGTGCGATGCTTCCAGCACCGGATATTGTTCCAGCGGCGTCAGTTCCCCGTGCACGCGCACGGTAGGATGTATCCCCACGGTAAGATGCAGGTCGGAGGCGCCTTTTTCCACGGTAAGCTTAAGCAGTTCGTCGATATGCATACAACCCCTTGTTTACGCGCCGTCTTTGCAGGCGAATATCTTGGCGATGCAATTCCTTAATTGCGCAAGATCCACGGGTTTGGTGATATACTCCTCGTTGTAAAGGCTCATCGACCGAAGTTTGGCGTCATCGTCGGTCCGGGCCGAGACCATCACCACCGGTATCGCCACGGTGGCCTCATCAGTTTTTAAAGATTTAAGCACCGCAAAACCGTCCATGTCCGGCATCATGATATCCAGCAGGATCATATCCGGTCGATCTTTACGGGCCAGCTGCAACCCTTCCTGGCCCCGAAGCGCAAAGGTCACGTCGTAACCGCTACGCTGGAGGTTTGTCTTGATCAGCTCACAGAATTCCCGCTCGTCGTCGATCAATAATATCTTTTTCTTAACGCTTTGTCCCATGATTTTTCTCCTTATTCTGATAAGGGGTTTTCTTTTTCGTTGAACGCAGTACCGCGGTCGTCTCCCATGTTGTGTTGTTCTATAGATTGCTGGCAGGACTTCTGAATTTTGAGGTGGTCGTCGGCAGTCAACAAGAACCCTATCTCGCCTTTTATTTTCTCTTCGGCTTTCTCGAATATGGCCTCGATCAGGAGAACATATACTCTGCCGTCGGCCATGGCGTTTTTTATGATATCGCCGAACGATCCCATAGCCAGCGTAGGCGGCGAAGGCACCACCACGGATTTCAAAAACACGCTCAAAGCCGTGACGTAAGCGCTTAATACGATATTGCCGACTTCCTTAAGGGCCGATATCCCCATCTCGTTAAGCCGGCCGCCTTCTGACAACGGATATCCGCTGTAGCATAACTCCATGAACCTGACCGCGCTTCTTTCGTCAAAGGCCAGGACCAGCTTGCCGTTTAGACCGGCCAATATCTCGCAGTGCACGCTCACCACGCTATTGGCCGCCCCGGAATGTTCTTTCAGGAAGCTCTGGTCCTCCAGGGACAAGATAGACGGTAAATGCACTTTTATCTCGCGGTTCAAAAGTTTCATCAACGCGTCACTACCATAGCCGGCGGCGATCATGCCTATTTCTTTGAGCACTTCCATCTCCATCAGATCCCAGTCATGCATATGGTTACTCCTTTAATTTTAATCCCGCTAATATAGCCAACCCCTTTAGCACCAGCAATTCGTCAAAGATATAAGGAAAATCCAGCCGGCCCATGATAAACTTACCGTCCCCGCCGGTTATGACTATGGCTTTTTTGCCGGCAAGCTTAAATATCCTGGAATACTTGGCGACCAGAGCGTTGACCATCAGACTAAAAGACTCCTCGATGCCTCGAGATATACTGTCGCTGGTATTACGCGGAATAAGTGCTTTATTACGGCGCAGGGTTATGCGGCCGGGCAGCATTGCGCATCCGGAAAGCACTTTCAGCGACGATCCGACCCCCGGCATGATGAACCCGCCCTGATAATCTCCTACCGCGGATAAGAAATCAAAGGTCATGGCTGTACCAAAATCGATGATGATGCGTGACGCCGGATATAACCGGCGGCTGGCTATCGCGCCCACCAAACGGTCAGTGCCTATTTGTCTGGGAACGTAAAGGCTTTTGATGGGAATATCCAGGTCTTTGCCGGCTATCCGTATCGATGTCCGGCGGCTGAACCTTAATTTCTCAAAAACAGCCGTAATCGTGGGGACCACGGAACAGACATAGATATCTTCGCCGACAAAGGGACGCAAAACTCCCTTTATCGGTTCTTCGGCGGCAAACATGGTAGGCAAACGGCCCAACGACACCACGCGGCCTGCCTGGCCGGCAGGCAGGCCTGCCTGCCGGCCAGGCAGGCCCCTGCGCCACACGGCAAAATGCAAACTGGTATTACCCACGTCGACAAATACGGGCATATTAAAGATTGGTTATCGCCGAACGCGCATCTTTTACGCGATTCGGATCAAAATCAACGGCTAAATCGGATATTTTCGGCCAGAACACTGCCGGCCCCTGGGCTTTGAATTTTTTGTATACCTTGATCTCCTCAGTTAACAATCCCCTGAATATTTCCGTTATATTGTACTCCTTGCCGACCGCGATGTAAAGAGAAGTAGCGGTATCGGGCAGGTCCCTGGCCACGGTATTGATATTGATGCCGATCCCGGCCACGACAAAACCCACACCCTTAAAACGTTTGGTCTCTACCAATATACCGGCTATTTTCTTGTTGCCGCATAATATGTCATTGGGCCATTTAAGCCGGACATCTACGTAGCGGCCCAGGATCTTTGCCGCGGCCATAGCCATGACTAACGGCAAAAAATAAAGGTCGGCAATGGGCTTTTCCGGCGTCAGGATAAAAGACGCGTAAAGCCCGCCTGGCCCGGAAGTCCAGCCGCGCCCCCTTCGGCCACGGCCTTTAGTCTGGGTGTCGGCGCGGACCACGGTGATCTCTTTGGCGCCGGATGCGACCTCTTTCCAGGCGTAGTCGTTGGTGGAGGTGACAGAATCGAGGGTGATTATTTTAAGATAATCAGACATATTTTGTAGGGGCGGCTGGCTGGCCGCCCAAACGTTATCGGGCCGACGCCGTCGGCCCCTACAGCTATGATTTTTCCCGGCCCATCGCTTTCCTCAATTCTTCTATCTTATCTCTTATATCCCCCGCTTTTTCAAACTGCAGGTTTTTGGCCGCCAGATACATCTCTTTTTCCAAAACACCGATCGCGCCCTGAAGCTGGGATGATCGGCTGTCCATGCCTAAAAACTGGGACAGGCGTTCCTCTTCTTTGATGTACATCTCGATTCCGTCACGTACCGCCTTTTGCACGCCGCGGGGAGTAATCTTATTCTCCTGGTTATAGCGCAGCTGGATCCGGCGCCGCCGACGGCTCTCTTTAAGCGCTGTGGCCATAGATTTAGTCATTGTATCGGCGTACATGATCACCCGGCCTCTGATATGGCGCGCCGAACGGCCGGCGATCTGGATAAGCGAAGAGGCTGAACGTAAAAAACCTTCTTTGTCGGCGTCAAGTATGGCTACCAGCGACACTTCCGGCAGATCAAGGCCTTCGCGTAAAAGGTTTACACCGACAAGGGCGTCGAATTTCTTCAGGCGCAGTTCTTTTAAAAGGCTGGTCCGGCCAAAGGTGTCGATCTCGGAATGAAGATAAGTCACTTTAAGGCCCTCGTTTTTAAGATATTGGCTCAACTCTTCCGCCATACGCTTGGTCAGGGTCGTGACCAGGGTCCGTTCACCCAGTTTGGCCCGGCTGTCTATCTCTTTTATAAGATCGTCCACTTGTCCGGCCGTAGGCCTTATTTCTATTTGGGGATCCGGCAAGCCGGTAGGGCGGATCACTTGTTCGGCGACTACGCCTGCGGAAAGTTTGATCTCATAGGCCGCAGGCGTGGCCGAGACAAACACCGCTTGCCTGACTATCCCCATGAACTCCTCGTATTTCAGGGGCCGGTTATCCAGACAGGACGGCAGACGAAATCCGTATTCGACCAAAGTCTCCTTGCGGGACTTGTCGCCTTCGTACATGCCGTGCAGCTGTGGGATGGTCACGTGGCTTTCGTCGATCATCACCAGGAAATCTTTAGGAAAATAATCCATCAAACAGTATGGCCGGGAACCCGGGGGCCGGCTGCTTAAGATGCGCGAATAGTTCTCTATGCCATGGCAATACCCCATTTCTTTAAGCATATCCATGTCGTAACGGGTGCGCGAACTCAAACGCTGGGCTTCCAGAAGTTTGCCTTCTTTTTTTAACTGAGTCAAGCGTTCGCTCAATTCCCATCCGATGGTCGCAATCGCCGGCAATATCAATTCCGGCTCCATGATGAAATGTTTGGCCGGATAAAGCCCTGATCGCGCCAGATCGCAGAGCTTGTCGCCTTTGAGCGGGTCAAACTCGTATATTTTTTCTACTTTGTCGGCGTCGAAACGAAACCGCAAAGCGGTCTGGCGGTAGGCCGGAAAAACATCCACGGTGTCGCCTTTGACCCGGAACGTTCCGCGTTTAAGATCAAAATCGTTACGCTCGTACTGCAGGACCACCAGACGCTTGATGAATTCCCGGGTATCGACCGAATCACCGACTTTGGTGTAAAGAATCAGGTTCTGGTAATCCTGGGGAGAACCCAGGTTGTAAATACAGGATACCGAAGCTACCACCAGGGTGTCGGCCCGCGACATCAAAGACGTAGTGGCGCTAAGGCGCAGGCGGTCCAGGCGGTCGTTGATGGACGCGTCTTTCTCGATATAAGTATCGGTCTGGGGGATGTAGCTTTCCGGCTGGTAATAATCGTAGTAGCTGACAAAATACTCAACGGCGTTCTTGGGAAAAAACTCTTTAAACTCGGCGTAAAGCTGGGCGGCCAAAGTCTTATTGTGGGAGATGACCAGCACCGGCCGGTTGATCGCCTCGATCACGCAGGCCAGGGTGAAAGTCTTGCCGGAACCGGTCGCACCCAGTAAAGTCTGGTATTTTTTGCCGGCGTTTATACCTTTGACCAGCTGTTCAATGGCCCTGGGCTGGTCGCCGGTGGGCTTAAAACCGCTGACGAGCTTGAACTTGTCCATGGGGATATTATAAAGGGAAAATCGGGACGGACAACGGGAATATTACTTTTGAGTTGTTTTTAAAGGGATTTGGCGATAGACTTAAAGGAATATGGCAGGCCCTTTTAACGGTCACGGTATAGACATAAGCGTTAAGCTCGAGGAAGAAAAGCTGTATCACGATCCTTACGTGCAACTGCTGCTTCGGCACCTTAACGACCCCGCTCTTTTCAGTGGTGGGCCCCAAGACTCCCGGGCACGCCAAGATGACTTACTTTATCCCTACCTGGATTTTTTTCTGAGGCACGATAAAGACGGGTATTATGCCGGCCTGTTTAAACGCAAGGGTTTATTAGAAACCGCGAGTCCGGGAAATAAACTAAGACAAAACATCGTCCGGGAAGACCTGGTGAAATTAAGCATCCATTCCGACGACCTACGGGGAAAAGGCCAATATAAAAGACTGATCAAAGGGCTTGACCCAAACGATCCCCCGCCCGGTTCCCAGACCCATTTTTCCAGCCAGACCACCCAGCATGCCTACGGCCCGGTCACGATATTGCGGTCGCCGCTGACCATACAAATGCAAAGGCTGCTAAACTGCGCCTTGGTCAAGTGGGCCATCGGCCGACCGACGACCGGGAGCAGCTGCCTGTTCCAAATCGCCCCGGAGATGACGGATTTTATAACTTTCGCTTCCTTCGCGGCTGATGTGCTGCGGCTCTTGGGCAGTGAAATAATCTTCGGCAACACTCTGCGCGAAGACAAACAAGAAACGAATATCTGGCGCCGCCTCATCCCTGACCGAGCGGCCATGAAAGCTTTTTTAAAGTCACCCAAAACGCCAAAGTATCTGATGACCGGCAGCGCGGGACTGTTCAACAGCTTGTCAAACCTTGATCCATTTAAACGCGTAGGCATAAAAATAACATTAGGCATCCCGCCTGTCGATCTGGGAGAAGGCGGGATACTGATGACCGGCGGGGGCCTGAAACGCCTGCCGGCCAAGTATAAAACCATGAGGGATTTTGCCAAGACTATTTCGCCGCTGGTCATCGCCAAACAAAACGGACAAAAAATCCGGGCGCCGATAATAGATTATCTGGGTTTGACGGAAAGCGCGTCTATTTTCGTAAACCGCGCCGCCGACCCTTATCAAGAAAAAGCCTGGATCAAATTTCCGCATCCCCTGACATACGTCACGACGCTGGAATCCGCGCAAGACCTGGTTGCCGCGACAGACGAAGGTTTTGACCGATCCGGCTTGTTGTTTTTTGTGAATTTTGCCTGTTTAGATTACCTGGAAGCGGTTTTGCCGGGAGACTTCGTTAAGCGCGTGAAAACGCCCGACCAGCATCAACATGGCTTTATTTACGACCGCCGGGCCGAAAAAGCGCAAGGTTTTCAGGCAAGGGAAGGTTGCGGCTTATGAGCTTACAAAACAAGGCCAAATCGGGGTTATTTATTGGTTACGGCGGGCAGCGTAAGTGAAGTGCGAAAAATAATTATGCCAAGAAGATGGCGTTGACACGAAACTGTTTGAGCCGGCGAAATAATCGACCAAGGCTTCCCTAACGCGGGCTAGTTCCTTAAGACGCGGCCTGTTTTTTAGATCATCCAAAGTGAAATCCATCAGCTCAAGAGCCCGCTCAAAAGCCTGTTGGCAATGAGCCGGATCGCTTTTGCTTTTCCAATTCAGAGCCCGCTCAACTTCACTGCCGACATTGGCCAATTGCTCAACAAGCGTCATCTGGGCCCAACGACCGGCGTTAAGTTGTTTATGTTGAATGCTCATCTGGCTACCCGTTTATGGACCGTTTCGATGATCCTATTGCGTATACTTTCATCATCGACCCCGCGGCTTCTATTGTTTTGCGATGGACGCATGTTGATCATGGAATCAAATTCGATAAATCCATCCCCGTGTATTGCCGGATAAAAGTTAACCCCCCATAAATCGCTTTGTTTTGACCCATCCTGCAAAAGCAATGTTTCTAAGTCCGAATGAAGTTCCGCATCAAGGGCGATCACTTCGCGGCCGACATCAACTACCGCTTTCACCATGTCGCCAAACATGGCGCAAGCCATTTCATTAAGTTCATCAGCCGTTATCGTAACTGTAATAATCTTCATATAAATCGCAAGACCTTGTTGCATACCGGGTTTGCAATCTGGTTGCAAACCCGGTATGCAACTGGGTTACATGATTTCCAAAGAAAAGTCGATGGCTTTGGCAGAGTGTGTGACGTAACCAGTAGATATGAAGTCCACGCCGGTACGGCCGATCGGTTCCACGTTGTCTAAGGTGACCCCGCCGGAAGCTTCCAGCTTGACTTTGGGAAAGTTTTTATCGCGATAGGCCACGGCTTCATGCATATCTTCTACTTTAAAATTGTCCAGCATCACCACGTCGGGCTGGTGTTTGATCACCGCTTCAAACTCAAGGATAGTCTCGACCTCTATCTCGATCTTGACCTGGGGGATCTTGCGCAGGTAAGCCAGCCCCTTAGCCAGCAGTTCGCGGTTAAGCTGTTCGCCCACGATGAATCTGCCGGCGCGCAGATGGTTATCTTTTACCAGGATGGTTTCTTCCAAAGCGGACCTGTGGTTATAGCCGCCGCCGCAGCGCACGGCGTATTTTTCCAGTACCCGCAAAGTAGGCGTGGTCTTGCGGGTATCCAACAACCTGGCTTTGCCCCCTTCAAGCTTGGCCACAAACCGCGCGGTCACGGTAGCGATGCCGGAAAGTTTAGATAAAAAGTTTAAGCCTACCCGTTCGGCCGCTAAAATGCTTCTGGCCGGGCCGGCGGCGTAGGCGATATGTTCGCCGAAACGAAAATGCTGACCGTCTTTTTTTAAAGCTTTGAAATTGACCTTGTGGTCTCTTTCCTTGAACACCGCCTTCATCACGTCTATTCCGCAAAGTACGCCGTCCTCTTTAGCCAGGACCACGGCTTTAGCCTTGTAATGGACCGGAATAGTGAACAGCGTGGTGATGTCCTCACGGCCGATGTCTTCGCGTAGAGCGTGCTTGATGATGAGCCTTACATCTCTGGTTATTCTCATTGTAATGCCTTTCTTAATTCCTCTAAACGTTTTAGTTGGGTGGTCATCTGCTGGCTTCTTCCTTTTTCCTCGGCGATAGTCTCCGCCAGGGCTTTTTCCAGGAATTTTTCGTTGTTCAGGCGGCCCTCGGATTTAGCCAAGCTGGCCTTAAACGTCGCAATCTTTTTATCAAGCGCAGCCTTTACCGGATCCAGGTCTAAATCAGCGACAGCCAGATCAAACTCTCCCAGCTCGTTCTTGTACAAGGCTCTGGGCAAGGCCTCGCCGGCCAGGCTGATGTCGCTTGAAGCCGACAGCCGGGTTATCCAGGCACGATTTTTTTCCCAGACCGGGCAGGCCTGCGTCGATAAACGCGCTTTTAGGCCGATCCGCTGGTTAGCTAACCCGATGTCGGCCTTGAGGTTACGCAGGGCGGCGATGGTAGCAAAAGTATCCTCTAATAAACGTACCTGAGCCGGCATGCCCTCCGTAGCTTCAGCGAAGGAGGGCCAGGCGCAATGCACCAGCATATTTTTTTCACCGGTGACGGATGAAAAAAATCCGAATATTTTCTCGCTGATGAACGGCATGAACGGATGGATCAGTTTTAGCGATTCAACCAGTATGTAAACGCAAAAGGCGGCGCGCTTGACATCAAAATCGTCTTTGACGATCTCCACGTACCAATCGCAGAAGTCACCCCAGAAAAACTCATAGATCATCTTGGCCGCGTCGTTTATAGCCAGAGAATCAAGCGAAACGGCGGCAGCTTGAGTGGCTGTTTTCAAGCGTAACAGTATCCACTGGTCAACCGGGTCTTTAGGCGACGGCCGCACCCCGCGCAGGTCGTAACCTTTTTCTTCGACTTTCATCAGCAGGAAACGGCTGGCATTCCATATTTTGTTGCAAAAATTCCTGCCCACTAAAAACTTCTGATCGCTTAAATACACATCCGATCCGCCGGAAGCCAGCATCATAAGCGAAAACCGTAATGAATCGGCGCCGAATTTGTCGATTATGGCCAAAGGATCGATGATGTTGCCCAGGGATTTGGACATCTTGATACCCTGTGCGTCCCTGACCGTGCCGTGGATGAACACGTCTTTAAACGGTATAGCTTTTTTGAAATGCAGGCCGGCCATGATCATGCGAGCCACCCAGAAAAACAGTATTTCGGAAGCCGTGACTAAAACGCTGGTCGGATAAAAATAATCCAACTCTTTTCGCAACTCCTCCGGCGACCGATCCGATATTTTGGGGCTTGCCGTCAAGTTTTTCCCGAGGTCTATGGTCTTCCCGCCTACGCTGGCGCTCGGCGGGACTCCCCCTGATGGCTTTGCGGGTTGGTCGCTGGTCTTCTCAAAAGGCCAATAAAACGTGGCAAACGGCCACAGCCAACTGGAAAACCAGGTGTCCAACACATCCGGGTCCTGTTCAATATCCGTTCCGCCGCACTCCGGGCACTTAACGGGTTTCTCTTTAGCGACGATTATACCTTTAGTATTTATCTCCTCGAATCCGAAGTCTATGGTCTGTGGTCTCTGGTCTCCGGTCTCGCGTTCCGGCGAAAAACATTTTTTGCAGTAATACGCCGGAACGCGATGTCCCCACCATATCTGTCGGGATATGCACCAATCCTGGATATTGTTCATCCAGTTTAGATAAACTTTACGCCAACGGACAGGGGTAAACTTTATTTTATCTTCCTCGACCGCCCTTATGGCAGGCATCGCCAACGGCTTCGTCTTGACAAACCACTGGGGAGATATCCGTGGTTCGATTATGGTGTGACAACGATAACAATGGCCGGCGCTTAATTTGTAAGGTTCTTTTTTATCGATAAGTTTTTTCTCATCCAACAGTTCCAGTAAAGCCTGGCGGGCCTCAAAACGATCCATACCGCGGAAATCTTCGGGCACATTTTCGTTAAGGGATGCGTTATCGTTCATTATGTTTATGAATTCTAAACCGTGCTTTTTACCAAGAGCGAAATCTACCGGATCGTGGGCCGGCGTGACTTTGGCTATGCCTGTGCCGAAAGCCGGATCCACCGCTTCATCCAAGACTACTTTTAGCCCTCTTTCAACGATCGGCAAAACCACTCTCGCGGTTTTTAAATACTGGTAACGCTCGTCATTGGGATTTATCGCTACCGCCGTATCACCCAGCATCGTCTCCGGCCTGGTCGTCGCCACCACAATATATCCTTCTTTCTGGTTTCGGGTCGCTGGTTGCTGGTTTCCTGCAATAACCGGATATTTTATGTAATACAGCCACCCATCCAACTCACGATGCGGTGCTTCTTCGTCAGAAAGCGCGGTCAGGCAGCGTGGGCACCAATTGATTATCCGTTTACCGCGATAAATAAGGCCTTCCTGGTAAAGCCGTATGAAGACTTCTTTGACCGCCGCGCTGTAGGATGCGTCCATGGTAAAACGCGTACGGTCCCAATCACAACTGGCGCCTATTTTTTTAAGCTGTTCGAGGATAGTCGTACCGTGCTTATCCGTCCAGGCCCAGAGCCGACGGGTAAATTCTTCGCGGCCAATGTCAACTTTACTGATCTTTTCCTTGGCTAACTGTTTTTCTACCACGTTCTGGGTGGCAATACCGGCGTGGTCGGTTCCCGGCATCCAGAGCGATTCAAACCCACGCATGCGTTGGTAGCGGATCAGCACGTCCTGGATGGTATTGTTAAGGGCATGGCCCATGTGCAGTATACCGGTAACATTGGGCGGCGGGATGACTATGGTAAAAGGCTTTTTGGCCGGGTCGACCTTGGCGCAAAAACTCCCCTGTGAGACCCATTTAGCGTAAATCTCACCCTCGACTTCCTTGGGGTTGTATTGGGATGGAATATCCATTGTTTAAACCAAATAAGAGTTATTCACCGATGATCTTGACCAGCACCCGCTTTTTGCGCTGACCGTCGAATTCACCGTAGAATATCTGTTCCCAGGGACCGAAGTCCAATTTGCCGTCAGTGATCGCCACCACCACTTCTCGGCCCATGATAGTCCTTTTCAGATGCGCGTCGGCATTATCCTCACCGTTGTTGTGGCGATACTGACTGGGAAGTAATATTTATAAGCTCGAACTGCTTAGCGGTATTAAACCACAAATATTCGGTAAGGACCTTCATTGCCCGATGATCTCGCGCACTTTCGCGATAAGTTCGCCGGTGGCCACCGGTTTAGCCATCATGTAAAACCTGCCGGGCGTGTTTTTAAGGTGATTTTCTTCGCCCTTGGTAAGCAGAGCGGTCAAAAATATTATTGGTATGCCCGAAGTTGCAGAATCTTGAGCTAACGTAGCCGCTACGTCGCCGCCCGGCATATCCGGCATGACTATATCAAGGATGATCAGGTCGGGTTTTTCGCGGCGGGCCCGCTCCAGGGCCTGACGACCGGAGTTAGCGGTAAACACTTCATAGCCCACGTGCCCCAAAAAAGAAGATAAAAGCTTTACTACTTCCTCCTCATCGTCAACTGCCAGTATCTTTTTGCGTTTGACCTCTGCGTCCGCCATCCCCCCCACCCCCTTGTAAATTTTTACAATCCCACTGAACTGGAAGACGAGGCCCTTTTCTGGGCGGTATTGGAACAAGCGATTATACCCAGAATAAAACCTACGGCGCCTTCTTTACCTATCGTGTCCCGTAACTCCTGCAATCCCGACGGCGGCATACCCGTAACCACGGAAAAGCCGCTTTTTACCTGGCCATTGATGAAATCCTGCAAGGCCGAGATGTTGGTGCCCAGCCGTGATGATAGTCCATAGGTGACTTCCCCTTGAACCAACTTTTCAAGACCGTAAGAAGTTATGCCCATTGAAGAAGCTGCGGTGAGCAGATTCATATGCCCTCCCAAACGCGGATATCCGCGAATCGTGCGCGAGTAACGCTGATTTAATTATTTTACAGGCTGGGCAATGGTTGTCAAATAAAAAAGCCCTGCACCGTAAGGTGCAGGGCTATAAGTGCCGCGTCTAAACTGTCTTAAAACTTGAAGCTCAAGGATAACATAACCTGGGTAGCTTCTTCGCGATCGTTAAAATAATTACCGGGTTTATAATAAGCCAGGTCTAGCCCGATGTCCGTATTCTCGGTAAAAGCGTATTTCGTGTTGATGTCTATCTCCTGGCCAAGACCTTTCGAGGCAGTGGTGTTATAAAGTCCCCAGGGAAGGTTACCCGCGGTGTCCACAACCGCAAATACCGGAACGCTATCGACCAGCTTCAAATAAGCATAACGCACTTTAAAGGAAAGCGCCTCGAGCGGCTGTAATTCTAAGGCGGCCCCGAGGATGTCCGCGTCGGTATTGGGCAAAAGAGTATCGACGATATCCGCCGCTACCCAGTTTTCATACATCGGGTTCCAATTCTCGCTTAAGTGGGAATAATCCACCGAAACCGAAGGCTTTTTACCGAAATCGCTCAGATAAAAGACTCCCACTAACTGCAAAGCCCGGGAACTCATATAGTCTTTATTTTGCGGCATTACGACGCCGTTATAATATTGGTAACAGACCTCGGTGATCAACGCGGCTTTATTAAAAAATTTGGACATAAACCGCATACCCGCGTTGCCGGTATCGGATTTCCTCTGCTGGTTCAACACATAATACACTTCGGCCACAGGCACGTCTTCCATCATGTAATTAGCGTCAACAATCACCAGGTTAACGTCATCGGCGCTATTGCCGGTCAACCCTTCATTTACCTTGCTGTAGCCAACATTGATGACTACTGGAGAAAAATCCAGTTTAGTCATTAACGCGTCAAAGGTGTTCATCTCGGAATAATTAAAAACTGAGGTCCCGGCCAAAGGCGATTCATCCGAAAGGTTTTTGCTGACCAGCAATCCGCTGCCGATGACAATAGGCTGCCGGCCGACCCTTAAAGAAAGAAAGTCTTTCTTTACCTGGATATATGCGGTGTTAAGATAAACATCCACATTGCCGCTGGTAGCGGAATTACCGCCCCAAATCCTTTCGTTGATGAAAGAAAAAGATCCTATGGCGTTCTCGTCAAATTCTTTATCGAAATTCAGTTTAGTGATAGTAAATAGCCCTCTATCCCCGCTGGGGGCTGTACGCCTAAGATTAAAAGCGCTCTGATTAAAACCGTAAGTGTCGACATTGCCGGTCATGGTAAAATCGCCGGCAAAACCGCTCAGACAAAAACTCAAACCACAAACCATCACAAAAATACCTACCAAAAACTTCTTAATCATTGCTCCCTCCTTTTTTGCACACTTATTGCTCAAGGTTAGTATATCAAAAAATAAAGACAAGTACAATAAAAAAAGGGGGCACCTACCTACTCTCCCACCTCCTTGCGAAGGAAGTACCATCGGCCATGAAGGGCTTAACGACCGTATTCGGAATGGGAACGGGTGTGGCCCCCTCGGTATTGGCGCCCCCGATTTTTTGCATAGCAAAAAATAGAGCAATAGAAAATCGAGGGTCGAAAATTGACGGATTTTCCATTGCGGTCAACTTTCTATTTTCGATTTTCTCATCCAGAGAACTAAGAAAACATCTATACGCTATAAGTCTAAACCTATAGCGTATAGAAAAAAAGGTTGAGTATCAAGCCGATTGGCTTATTAGTAACGCTCGGCTACACGCGTTGCCGCGCTTACACCTGCGCCCTATCAAGGTAGTAGTCTCCTACCAGCCTTCACTCCGACCGAAGTCGGAGAGGGATTTCTAGTTTTGGGATAAGCTTCGCACTTAGATGCATTCAGTGCTTATCAACTAGGTATATGGCTACCCAGCCTTTGCCCCTGGCGGGACAACTGGCACACCAGAAGTACCTCTGTCTCGATCCTCTCGTACTAGAGACAGCTTCCCTTCAGAAATCCTCGCACCCACAGTGGATAGAGACCGAACTGTCTCACGACGTTCTGAACCCAGCTCACGTACCCTTATTAACCGACGAACAGTCGGACCCTTGGGACCTTCTCCAGCCCCAGGATAGGATGAGCCGACATCGAGGTGCCAAACCGGGTCGTCGATGTGAACTCTCGGACCCGATCAGCCTGTTATCCCCGGAGTACCTTTTGTCCGTTGAGCGATGGCGCTCCCACGAGCAACCACCGGATCATTATGTCCGCGTTTCCGCCCTGCTCGACCTGTCGGCCTCACAGTTAAGCATCCATATGCCATTACACTCGACGCCCGATTTCCAACCGGGCTGAGGATGCCTTTGAGCCCCTCCGTTACATTTTAGGAGGGAACCGCCCCAGTTAAACTGCCCAACTGGCACTGTCACTCTTTCGAGGTTAGAATCTTAGCACAATAAGGGTGGTATTTCACATTGTGACTCCTCCCGAGCTAGCGCCCAAGACTCAAAGTCTCCCACCTATACTACACATACCTAGCCAAAATCCAATACCAGCCTACAGTAAAGGTTCCGGGGTCTTTTCGTCCGACTGCGGGTAGACGGCATCTTCACCGCCGCTACAATTTCACCGGGTCCCTCGCTGAGACAGCGTTTCCGTGGTTATACCTTTCGTGCGGGTCGGAACTTACCCGACTAGGAATTTCGCTACCTTAGGACCGTTATAGTTACGGCCGCCATTCACCGGGGCTTTGGTTCTAAGCTTCTCCCACCTTACGATGAGATGACTTTTCCCCTTGACCTTCCGGCATTGGGCAGGTCTCAGTCGGTATACATCCTCTTGCGAGTTAAGCACCGACCTGTGTTTTTGCTAAACAGTCCCGGAAACCATTTCACTGCGACCCCTCCGACTTGCGCCGGAGAGGCACCCCTTCTTGAACAAACGTACGGGGCTATATTGCCGAGTTCCTTAGCGAGAGTTCTCCCGAGCGCCTTACCATTTTCAGGTAGCCTACCTGTGTCGGATTGCGGTACGGTCACCCGTAAGCAACTTAAAACGCTGTTTCTTGGCACTGGGCCCTGGTGAGTTCTGCCGTTCCGTAGATTGGCTGCCCCATGTATCCCTTGCGGGACACATGAACGGAGACATCCAACACTCCGATCACCGCGCTTCATGCGTCACATCTTAAGTTAACGCTTACAGGTGGGGGGCGAATATTGACGCCCTTACCCATCGCCTGCCCTTGTTATACCAAGGTTCAGCTTAGGATCCGCCTAACCTCCGTCTGACGAACATTGACGGAGAAACCTGAGGCTTTCGGCGGACAGGTTTTTCACCTGTCTTTTCGCTACTCATTCCAAGATAATCTCTTCTGTACGCTCCAGCATGGCTTACACCGACGCCTTCAGCGCATACAGAATGCTCCCCTACCACTTACCAGGCTTTTACACCCGATAAATCCGCGGATTCGGTAACAGACTTGAGCCCCGATCATTTTCGGCGCAGAGTCACTTGACCAGTGAGCTATTACGCACTCTTTAAATGATGGCTGCCTCTAAGCCAACATCCTGGCTGTCTCTGTAACTCCACATCCTTTACCACTTAGCCTGTTTTTAGGGACCTTATCCGGCGGTCTGGGCTGTTTCCCTCTCGACCACGCGGCTTAGCCCGCGTAGTCTCACTCCTCAGGTACGTTTTAGGCTATTCGGAGTTAGGTTGGGGTTGGTATGAGTAAAACCCACCCTAGCCCATCCTGTGCTCTACCCTCCTAAAATAATTCCTGAAGGCTGCCCCTAAAGGCATTTCGGGGAGAACTAGCTATCACCAGCCTTGATTAGCCTTTCACTCCGACTCACAGCTCATCCGAGACATTTTCAACTGTCACCGGTTCGGACCTCCACGTCGGTTTCCCGACGCTTCATCCTGGCCATGAGTAGATCGACTGGCTTCGAGTCTATTGCCTACCGCTTATTGTCGCCCTATTCGGACTCGGTTTCCCTACGCCTGCCCCGGCATCGTTAAATGCAAGGTTAAACTCGCGATAAACAATAACTCCCTGGACCATTATGCAAAAGGTACGCCATTGTCCCGATAAATCGAGACTATGACCGCTGTGTAGACTTATGGTTTCAGATTCTATTTCACTCCCCTCACCGGGGTTCTTTTCAGCTTTCCCTCACGGTACTAGTACACTATCGGTCTGGTACGAGTATTTAGTCTTACCCCGTGGTCGGGGCAAATTCCTACAAAGTTTCCCGTGCTTCGTAGTACTTGGGAATATCAACAAGAAAGACTCATCGCTTTTTGTTTACAGGGCTTTCACCTTCTATGGCCGCACTTTCCAGCGCGTTCAACTAAACGTGAGCTTTGTAACTTTCCTGGAGTTTTGCCGAACTCCACGCCGATACCCCGTGACCCTCAAAAAGCAACGCCGGCAGGCTTGACACTTTTTGAGTTTAGACTGTTCCCTCTTCGCTCGCCGCTACTGGGGGAATACCTTCCGGTTTATTTTCCTCCGGGTACTGAGATGTTTCACTTCCCCGGGTTGCCCTCCTTGTCTTGCGACAAGGATTTCCAGACATTACTCTGGAAGAGTTGCCTCATTGGGAGATCTGCGGGTCAAAGGTTGCTTGCACCTCACCGCAGCTTATCGCAGCTTGCCACGTCCTTCATCGACTGTACCAACCAAGCCATCCACCATAAGCCGTTAGTAGCTTGACACTCAACCAAATTGTCAAAAAAACAAATCTATTATGTAATAGGAATACGCCCTATAATCCTTAAGCTAAAAAACCGCTCAAAGTCTATAGCGGCGTATCCACCACTTTTTCAAAGGAATAATCTGATCAAGTCTATAGGAACTGCCTTGCAAAACTCTATGGAGCCGAGCGGAGTTGAACCGCTGACATCCTGCTTGCAAAGCAGGCATTCTCCCAACTGAATTACGGCCCCGAAAATAAATGGGCCCAACTGGGATCGAACCAGTCACCCCCGCGTTATCAGCACGGTGCTCTACCTGCTGAGCTATGGGCCCGCCCCGACATTCTGGGACAGAGTCCCGCCTAGGCGGGACGGTCTATTCTCGATTCCTCGATTTTCGACCCCCTGCAGCACAGATTAAATGCGCGGAGTTCCGCGGAAAGTTACCCGCGGTAATCCGCGTTTATGAAAACGGCCTTTGGAGAGCCGCTTCGGTCTGGCTCGACCGAATGCTTGCTTGAAAATTTTTTATTGTTACTCCGCTATAAATAGCAAAGTAAAATAAAAAGGAGGTGATCCAGCCGCACGTTCCCGTACGGCTACCTTGTTACGACTTAGCGCCAATCATGAAATTCACCGTGTCCCAAGCTTGCGCTCGGTCTTCGGGTGCCCCCCACTTTCAGCGCTTGACGGGCGGTGTGTACAAGGCCCGGGAACGTATTCACGGCGTCGTAGCTGATACGCCATTACTAGCAATTCCAGCTTCATGGGGATGAGTTGCAACCCCCAATCCGAACTGAGCCTACTTTTAAAGGATTTGCTCCACCTTGCGGCTTGGCCTCCCATTGTAGTAGGCATTGTAACACGTGTGTAGCCCAGGATATAAAGGCCATGCGGACTTGACGTCGTCCCCACCTTCCTCCCACTTAACGCGGGCAGTCCCACTAGAGTGCTCTCCGATTAAAAACCGAAGGTGGCAACTAATGGCGAGGGTTGCGCTCGTTCTTCCACTTAAGGAAACACCTCACGGCACGAGCTGACGACAGCCATGCAGCACCTGTGCAAGTTCCTGATTGGTTACAGGTCGCAACTGCTTTCGCAGCGCTACTTCAAGCATGTCAAACCCTGGTAAGGTTCCTCGCGTAGCATCGAATTAAACCACGTGTTCCACTGCTTGTGCGGGCCCCCGTCAATTCCTTTGAGTTTTAGCCTTGCGGCCGTAGTCCCCAGGTGGGGCACTTAACGCGTTAGCTGCGGCATCTATCCTTACGGACAAACACCTAGTGCCCATCGTTTACGGCTAGGACTACCAGGGTATCTAATCCTGTTTGCTCCCCTAGCTTTCGTTCCTGAGCGTCAGATATGGGCCAGAGAGCCGACTTCTCCACAGGTGTTCCTGCCGATATCCACAAATTTCACCTTTACACCGGCAGTTCCACTCTCCTCTCCCATCCTCTAGTCTTGTAGTTTGAAAAGCAGTTCTTGGGTTGAGCCCAAGGATTTCACTTTACACTTGCAAGACCGCCTGCGAACCCTTTACACCCAGTCAATCCGAGTAACGCTTGCCACCTCTGTATTACCGCGGCTGCTGGCACAGAGTTAGCCGTGGCTTATTCGTCAGGTACAGTCAAACGCTAAGGATTGTTCACCCTTGCGTATTCCTCCCTAACAAAAGAGGTTTACAACCCGAAGGCCTTCATCCCTCACGCGGCGTCGCATCTTCAGGGTTTCCCCCATTGAGAAAGATCCTCGACTGCAGCCTCCCGTAGGAGTCCGGGCAGTGTCTCAGTCCCGATGTTGCTGACCACCCTCTAAGGCCAGCTACCCGTCTTAGGCTTGGTGGGCCATTACCCCGCCAACTACCTGATAGGCCGCAGACCGCTCTCAAGGTGATAGCTTATAAATAGAGGCCATCTTTCCCCCGACAGCCTTTCGGCTATCGGGGCACATGGGTCATTACCCCCGCTTTCGCGGGGCTATTGCCCTCCTTGAGGCACGTTATCTGCGTATTATTAACCCGTTTGCCGCTATCAAATGACTCTGTATTGCTACAGAATCAAAAGATCGCTCGACTTGCATGCCTAATCCACGCCGCCAGCGTTCACTCTGAGCCAGGATCAAACTCTCCAAAGGCAAATTAATCAGAGTTAAAACATATCAAAGAACAATCCTTCGACTGCGCCCAGGATTGTGCTGAGCCGGTCGAAGTACAAAAAAATCCCCGTTGGGGATTTTTTATTATCCTTAAGTAACAGCTAACCTTAATTATTAGCTTATTAGCGCCCTGAACATCCAGGGCTTAAAAAGAACCCATTCCGAAACGTAGGTATAAGGATACACTAAAAATTT
>Ga0315289_10001225_pt1 | contig 40116 bp, 36 predicted proteins | sample YL17G11_40_MG_FD_203452 | JGI IMG/M metagenome (GOLD analysis project Ga0315289, IMG submission 203452) | Sediment microbial communities from Yellowstone Lake, YNP, Wyoming, USA - YL17G11_40 | ecosystem: Environmental > Aquatic > Freshwater > Lake > Sediment | place: USA: Wyoming | collected... | reverse complement strand
TATGGACATCCAGTCCGATATAATATTTTGTGTTTTTCATGTTGCATCACCTTGTGGTATGCAACACGAGACTCACTCAAGAATTATCATGCCATCTTTTTTTCTTTTATTTTCCATGAAAAATCAGAGGTGGCGATACTCTTATATAATTGATTCAACTTTCCTCGCTTCGGTGCTCTACAGCTCATTATATGGAGGGAAGCACAATGAATAGTGCAAATCTTGATAAAGTCTTCAAACCAAAAAGTATCGCAGTAATTGGCGCAAGCGAAACCATCGGCTCAGCAGGATACAGGATTTTCCGAAATCTGATAGGATCTGGGTATGATGGTGTTGTCTATCCAGTGAATTCAAAACGAGAAAGTGTTCAAGGAGTACAAGCTTATCCATCCATCAATGAGGTTCCCAAGGTTGTTGATCTTGCGATTATTGCAACTCCAGCAGCCGTTGTCTGTGATGTAGTCGAACAATGTGGGATACGAGGCATCAAAGGTATTCTGATTATTTCTGCGGGGTTTAAGGAAATCGGGCCTGAGGGTGTCGCGCGTGAACAGCGATTGTTAGAGTTGAAGAAAAAACATGGGTTGCGTATACTCGGTCCAAATTGTGTCGGTTTCATCATGCCGTACCTGAATTTGAATGCGACATTTGCAGGTTCCATGCCGGAGAAAGGGTCTATCGCGTTGCTTTCTCAGAGTGGTGCGGTGTGTGGTGCGATCCTTGACTGGGCTGCGGCGGCAAAGGTCGGTTTTAGTTCGTTCGTCTCTGTTGGCTCTATGCTAGATGTTGATTTCGGTGATTTGATTGATTACTTTGGGATGGACATTCACACCCGAAGCATTGTTCTGTATATCGAATCGATTACAGATGCACGGAAGTTCATGAGTGCGACGAAAGCGTTCGCGCGTGCAAAACCGATTATTGTGATTAAATCCGGTCGGTTCAAAGAAGGGGCAAAAGCAGCTGCGTCACATACAGGAGCTCTTGCTGGTGAAGATGTCATCTATGAGGCTGCTTTCCGAAGGTCTGGTGTTGTCCGTGTTATGGATATCATGGATTTATTCAATTGCTCCTCGATTCTTGCGAAACAGCCGCGTCCGATGGGGCCGAACATTGCGATTGTGACCAATGCTGGAGGACCTGGTGTTCTTGCCACGGATTCAATCATCGAGAAAGGTGGTAAGCTCGCAGCCTTGTCTCCCGAGACGATCGAGAAACTCAATAAGGTGCTGCCGACACATTGGAGTCATGGCAACCCGGTTGACATCATCGGAGATGGTGACGAGGAGCGTTATCAGAAAGCGATTGAGATTTGTCTTGAGGATAAGAACATCGATGGTCTTTTGATTCTTTGTGTTCCGCAGGTGATGGCTGACCCGCAGAAACTCGCAGACCGGCTTGTTGATATTGCCCGTAAATCAACCAAACCAATTCTCACCTCATTTATCGGTGAGGCAAGTGTGTATCACGCACGAGAAATCCTTAATAGAAACAATATCCCGACCTATGCATCGCCTGATGAAGCGGTTGAATCCTACATGTATTTGTATCATTATGAACGTCACTTAGCCCAACTGTATGAGACTCCTGAGGAGTTAAACATACAAACCCCGGCTCATACGGAGATAATCAAAAAAATCTTGGATGCGGCAGCCAAAGAGAAAAGAACCCTGCTCAATGAGAGTGAAGCAAAAACATTTCTCGAACTCTATGGGATTAATACCACAACACCGATGATTGCAGAAAATGAAAACAAAGCAGTGAAAGCAGCAGAGAAAATCGGGTACCCTATCGTGATGAAGATATTATCTCCTCAGATTAGCCATAAAAGCGATGTCGGTGGCGTCGTCCTTGATTTACGCTGTGGCGATGATGTCAAAACTGCATTCAGAGCGATGACGAAACAGGCGAAAGAAAAGGTCCCGAATGCGACGATTCTTGGAGTAACAATTCAGAAGCAGGTGAAGAACCATGGATATGAACTGATTCTTGGGTCGAAAAAAGACCCGGTGTTTGGTTCCGTGATTCTCTTTGGGTTAGGCGGTATCTACACAGAGTTGTTTAAGGATCGAGCGATCGGGTTTCCCCCTCTGAACCAAACCTTGGCGCAGCGTATCATAGAAAAAACAAAAGCCTATGAGCTTTTGAAAGGATTCCGTAACGTCCCACCTGTTGATATGAAGAAAGTCGAAGAAACCATGATTAAGTTTTCACAGATGCTTATCGATCATCCTGAGATTAAAGAAGTCGATATCAACCCCTTGATTCCGCAGGGAAATGATCTCATTGCGGTTGACGCCCGGATAATCCTTGATCCTGAGCCAGAGAAACATCCGCACCTCATCATTACGCCATATCCGACCAAGTACATGAAACCTATCACACTAAAAGATGGAAAGAAAGCTCTCCTCCGCCCGATAAAACCAGAGGATGAAAACATGTGGCTGGACATGTTCAAGACGTTCTCTGAAGAAACCGTGCGATTCCGATTTTTCAGAATTATCAAAGACACGCCCCATGAGGTTCGTACGAGATATTGTAATATCGATTACGACCGGGAAATTGGGATTGTTGCAGAAATGGAGGAAAACGGGAAAAAGCGACTGCTTGGTGTCGCTCGGCTTATCCTTGATCCTGCCCGAGTTGATGAAGCAGAATTCGCCCTCGTCGTTACTGATGAATGGCAGCGACAAGGACTCGGCTCTGAGTTCCTTGATTACCTCATTGAAATCGCGAAAGATAAGAACTTGACAAAGGTCAACGGTGTCGTCCTAAAGGATAATTACCCGATGATTGCGTTATGCCGAGAGAAGAACTTCAGGTTCTCAGAGGGTGACCCTGGTGAATACAAGGTGGAGTATGATGTTCTCCTTGATGAAGGGCTCAACGATGGAACCCTTGAGAGCGGCAAAAAATCAACGATTCCGATGAAAAAGATAGTGGGAAAACAGCAAAAAAAATCCTAAAAAACCGGTCGACGTCGTGAAATTATAACAAAACAGAGTCATCAGAGTCTGTTTCCACGATGTTCACCCAGAAAATCGGGATGTCGGTTGGGATGCTTTTCTTCCTCTTCGTCTTTTTTGCCATCTGCCTACACCTCGCGGAGTCGTAGTGCAAGGGCGCGTGCACGGTTTGCGACGACAAAGGATTTTGCGATAAATTCCACTTCGATTGCTTCCTCAGGACTTGATACTTGACCAACAATCATCATTTTTAATCACTCCTCACTGCCTGTTTTGTCTGTTTTCTTTAAAGCGTCTTGTTGTACACCAAGTACCAGGGTCCTATACACTCCTTACCCAAACCACATTCTCCAAAGATTTTTGTGATACGAACCACAAGATATCGTTTAATAACCACGTCACTGTTTATCGGTGCTCATGAACAAGAATCTCATCATTGCAGTGCTCCTCATTCTTGTTTCATTTGTCTGGGCAGGATCGTTTATTGTCGTCGATATCACCACAAAGGAAATGGACCCCATTGATCTGGGGTTTCTCCGATTTCTTGTTGCAACACCCTTGATGATACTGATTGCCGTAGTAAGAAAGAAACCACTCTTACTTCCAAAAAAGGAACTCCCTTGGCTCGTTGTGCTTGGACTGACCGGGGTGACTCTCTTATATCTCTTCCAGTTCCTTGGTATTCATTTCACGAATGCACCAACCGCCTCCGTACTCATTAATACCAACGTGATTTTCATCGCGATTCTTTCCGGCTTGTTCTTGCATGAAATCCTGACAAGAAAAAGAGTGGCAGGTATCGTTCTTTCTTTTATCGGGGTTTTCGTCATAATGTTTTCCGATATCTCAAAACAAGAGCTGACCTTTGACAATCTTTTTTTCATCGGTGGCATCCTTATGTTGCTGTCTGCGTTGTGTTGGGCGCTCTATTCGTTTGTTGGGAAACGACTGTTGAAAACCTATGATGAGTTTGTGATTACTACCTACGCGTTTGGTTTTGGGACACTGTTCTATATCCCGTTCGTTGTGTTGCATCTTGGTCCTGTTCTTCAACAGACGTCACTGAATGGATGGCTCGCGGTCCTCTACCTGGCACTCACCTGTTCCATCTTTGGGTATCTCGGGTGGTACTACGCGTTAAAACACATCGACGCGAGTAAAGCAGCGGTCTTTTTGAATTTCATCCCGCTTTTTACGATTCTGATGTCGTTTTTCCTCGGTACATCTCTGACATGGTTTTTCCTTCTGGGCGCAGCCTTAATAATCTATGGTGTATATCTCACTCAAAGAACCTAAAAGGAACGGAACAAGAGCATGTTTTGCGTCGAATGCGGGAATGATGTACCAATCTTTCGAAATGGTGTCTGCCTCAGCTGCTATCTGAAAGATACACAATTTTCCAAAGGACCGACAATCCTTGATATTATTATGTGCCCTCGTTGTTCATCCTATAAATACAAGAACACATGGCTTCAAGAGTCCTTTGACGATATCCTGAAACGGTACGTGAAAGAAGCGTTTACTGTCAATCCTGAACTCAAACAGGTTGAAATACAAACCCAGTGTAAAGAGCAGGAGAGGATACTTGCTTGCATGGTGTTCATCTCGGGCTCTCTTGAGGATCAAACGATTACGGAGCAGCACCCACTTACGGTACGAATCAGACATAACACCTGTGAGATTTGTTCTCGGGAAGCTGGGGGGTATTATGAGGCGATTTTACAGATTCGAGCTGAGCAGCGAAAATTCACAGACGCGGAGCTGAAGACCCTTCGATCCGCTGTTGAAACCATGGTCGGACAATATCAAGAGAGTGGCAAACGAGGGTTATTTATTACTGATATTGCTGAAAAACGTGAGGGTCTTGATTTTTTCCTGAGTGAAAAAGGAACCGCATTTTCGATTGCCAAAAGGGTCCAGGAGCAATTCGGTGGTGACTTTAAACAATCAGCATCCTCTGCAGGGATGAAAGACAGCAGACAGGTATACCGCATGACCTATCTTGTACGGATTCCAGCGTATCGTAAAGGTGATTTCTTCTCGTTCGATAACACGTTTTTTTTAATCGTGTCGCTTCATGAAAATAAGGTCCGTGCGTTTGAACTTTCAACGTGGACGGAGAAAGTGATTGAAGGGAAAAATATTCAGCCATCAAGGATATATGGCGGCAAAGAACTCATCAGAGAAATGATCGTTGTCAGTCAGTCAAAAAACGAGATTCAACTCATGGATCCGAAAACCTATGCCACCGTTGAAATACGGAAACCAAAAACCGTTTCCGTTGATACTGCGATGGTGAAAACGGTGAAACTGGATGGTTATCTTTTTTTGGTCCCTGAAAAAATCGGTTAATTGTTTTGCTGGAGGAAAGCGTTACTTTTTGTTCGTTCTGCTATTTCACCAGCAATATTCGTCATCATGAGTTGTTCAATATCTTGCTTGTTTTTTGCATGCGCAAGCACCCACATGAGTTTGACATAGGCGGTTTCAGGGAGCATATCCTCACCAGGGAGAACACCTGCTTTGATAAGGTCTCGTCCTGCGGAATACACCCGCATGTTGACTCGTCCGAACAGACACTGTGAGGTCATGATGATCACTGAGCCGTTTTTGATAAGCTTGGTAACACGTGGGAGGAGTTTTGTTGATACATGCCCTAGGCCGGTACCTGCTAACACAAGGCCTTTTTTCTCTGGGATGTCCTTTGGTTTCATCCCTGGATAGAAATAAAGTATCGAGACGTCTTCCTCCATGTTGGTATCTGTTGTCACCGGTCCTGTTGTCTTCTTACGATAGGGCGCGTGTAGTGTGATGACACCGTTTTCTACTTTTCCCAGTGGAAGGTCGTTGACGGTTTGAAACGCGTCTCGTCTGGATGTATGGAATTTTCGTACTTTGGTGCCTCGATGAATCGTTGAGAAGGTATCCGAGGTTTCCCCATGCATAACGACGACAACTTCCCCGATATCTGCGGTCGCGGCAACGGTCGCTGCTGCGATGAGGTTCTGTGCTGCGTCCGAAGATGGCCGGTCACTGGATCGTTGCGCTCCGACAAGCACCACTGGTCCTGAGAGATTCTTCAGAAGAAACGATAATGCTGCTGCCGTGTATCCGAGGGTATCAGTCCCATGAGGGACCACCACGCCAGCCGCACCGTTGTTGAGTTCTTTTGCGATGATCTCCGCGAGGGCTTGCCAGTGGGAAACCTCGATGTTTTCGCTCAGCATCTGGTATGCGACCTGGGATTTCACGTTACAAAGGTCAAAGATTTCAGGGACTGAGAACGCGAGTTCTTCTGCAGATGAGGCAGGATGGACCGCACCGGTCCGATAATCAACGTAACAGGCGATCGTTCCCCCGGTCCCAACGATGGAGATGGTTGGTTTTTTTTGATCATAGGGAATCTTTTTTGTTTGTTTTTCCGTGGCTTTTTGTTTCTGTACAAGCATTATTTCTGTTTTTTTATCGACAGCAATACCGATGTTATACCCTGTTTTGAGTTTTATCGTAATGATATCGTCATCGCTGAATTCATGGTGCGGCATCAGTACTCCTTCGTGCTGCTCGTCGTTTCGTATGATTCGAATAATGTCTCCGATGTCTGCGTTGACTGTCTTGAGTTTTTCCTCGATATCTTTTTTTCTCGGCATGCTGTTCTCGTGTAGTATCTTTTTGGTTTTTAAAGCATTATCCTCTTAACCATCAGAACTGTTTTATGGGAGAAACAATTTCGGTGCTTGTATGCGAGTTGCACTAAAGTTCGCCTATGATGGAAAACATTTTTCTGGGTATGCACGGCAACCAGGACAACGAACCATTGAACAAGAGCTGTTAGATCTGTTCATTGAACGAAGGATTCTTGGTGATGCGATGACATCTTGTTTTCGTACCGCGAGTCGTACTGATCGTGGGGTTTCTGCCTTGGGCAATGTGTGTGCATTTGATACTGCTTGTTCCAAAGAAAAGATTGTTAGCCAGTTGACAGCGGGTACATCAGATGTTTTCATCTATGGGGTTCAATCGGTTGAGCCTGGTTTTTATCCTCGTCATTCAAAACGAAGAAAATACCGGTATTATCTGAAGAGAAACGATCTTGATGTTGATGCGCTGCTTTCTGCTGCTAGGTTGTTTACCGGTGAGCATAACTTTCAGAATTTCGCGCGGGTTGAACCATTGAAAAATCCGGTTCGAACCATTGACAACATTATTGTCGTTGAGAAACAGGATTTTTTAATACTTGATTTTTATGCACAAACTTTCTTGTGGAACCAGATTCGTCGGATCGTGTCTGCTCTTGAAAAAAGGGGGAGAGGTGTCTTGTCGAATGAACAGATTCATGCTGCGTTAGAACACCCCGAACAGAAGGTTGATTTTCAGATGGCAGCACCTGAACCATTGATCCTTAAAGATGTTGTGTATGATTTTTCGTTCGAGTATGTGAAGGACTACAAAAAGATCCTTCAGAGTTTTGAAAACAGGATTGTCGCTTCGTTATAATGATTCGTTGTCAATGAACAAATTATCACTGTATATTCTTTATGCAATCACTTCAAGAGCTTTTTCCTGTTGCGCTGCCAAGACCTCATTCATTTTCAGATAGGTCATGTCCATGTCTTTTTTCTTCGTCCACGTGTCTTCGAGTGGCGTGAGTGTCGCTATGTTATTGACCATACCAACCATTTTATCGTTTTCATTGTTCATGACCGCAAGGACCGATTCGTATCCTAACCTGCTGGCAAGCACCCGGTCAAACGCAGAAGGGTCTCCTCCCCGTTGTACATGACCAAGCACGCTGACCTTGATATCCCAGTCAATGACTTTTTCTATGTTTGATTTTATCTCGAGAGCTCCGCCCGCTGCTTCACCTTCAGTAATGACGATGATACTGCTTTTTTTCCCTGCTTTGTGTTGTGCATTCAGTTTCGCGGTGAGCTTCTGCATATCCATAGGAGCCTCTGGGATAAGAATGTCCTCAGCACCACCACCAATACCGGTGTACAAGGCGATGTATCCTGATGTCCGTCCCATGACCTCAATAATAAAGAGTCGTGAGTGTGATGAGGCGGTGTCCCGTATCTTATCGATTGCCTCAAGTGCGGTGTTGACCGCGGTGTCAAAACCAATAGTAAAGTCAGTCCCATAGAGATCGTTATCAATAGTCCCCGGGAGTCCTATGCCTTGGATGGGGAACTCTTGGATGAGCTGATGAAGTCCGCGAAAAGAACCGTCTCCTCCGATGACGATGATGCTGTCGATGCCAAAGCGTTTGATGTTTTTAAATGCCTTTTCCCGTCCTTCTTTCGTGAGAAACTCATTGCTTCGTGCGGTCTGCAGACAGGTTCCGCCGTCCTTGATTATGTTGCTGACGGAATACCGGTTGAGTTGTTCAATGTCCCCCTCGATCATTCCTTGATATCCGCGGTTGATCCCAAACAGCGTGTTTCCATGATAGATCCCGGTTCGTACGACCGCGCGTATCGCCGCATTCATCCCAGGAGCATCACCACCGCTGGTCAGTACTCCAATGTATTTTCCCTGACTCATCCTACCACCTCTCTGCAATACTGAAATCATTTCCGGCATTTAAAACATTCCGGGTAAAAACAAGTGATGATTACATGCGTCTTCCCTTCATCGCTCGATACAAAAAATAGGCAACGCCACCGTAGCAGACAACAGCACCGAAGACGAGCATTATGATGGCGGAGAGCGATAAACCACTCATGCGGCCTCCTCCTTTTTTCCTTTCAGTTTCATAAACACAAACGACGCTAAAAAGATTGCAACACAGGGGAGAACGCCTCCAAGAATGACCACCCACCATGGCTGTACGTATGGTCGTACGATATTTTCATAGACCGCTGCGATTAAAAGAATTGTAAGGATGCAGGGAACCACGTATTTAATGAGCACATCCCACCATCGCCCGATTAGGATATCTGATGTCTTGTTCGCGTTTTCCCGAAAGACTGCGACACGGAACGCCCACCCAAGGACCAAACATTCTACCAGTCCGACGAGTACCAACCCGAAGTTTGAGACGAAGTGATCCACAATATCCAACCAGTAGAGTCCACTACCGGTGGTAAACAGAAGACTTGCGAGAAAACCAGCAAGACAGATGATTCCCGTTGCTTTTCCTTTCGTAAACCTCCATTTGTTTTGTATCCCTGTTGTCATGGGTTCAATCATGGAAAACGCAGAGTCTATCCCAAACGTAAGCAATGCAATATAGAACAGAGCACCGAAAAGAGCGACAGCAAAAGGGAACAGCGAGATCGCAGTTGGATAGGTAATAAACGCAAGCGACGGACCGACGATTCCTAGCTGGTCCACACCAATCCCTTGCGACATTGCTAGATACCCAACCACACTAAACACCGCAAACCCAGCAAGAAATGATGTCCCGGTGTCAGCCAACGCAGTAATGAATGCGTTGTTGGAGATATCTGATTTCTTTTTAAGAAAACTTGCGTAGGTAATCATGATACCTTGTGCAACGCCAAGGGAGAAGAAGACTTGTGCGTAGGCTGCAAGCCAGACGTTCACATCGGTGAGTCTGGAGAAGTTAGGGGTGAGATAGTAGCTGATTCCTTCAATTGCACCAGGCAAGGTTACCCCTCTAATGGTGAGAATGATGAGGAGTATCCAGGGGAGTGGGACGGTGATGAGGACGACTTTGCCTATCCTTCGTACTCCTTTGTAGAGGATGATGAAGACCCAGAACCACATAATCATCAGACTCAATAACACCGGAAGTCGGATACCACCGAGCTCCAAAGGACCGCTAGTGACTCCAAGGAAATCAGTGAGGAAAAAGTGTTCTGCGTTCATTCCCCATCGAAGATCAAGTGCAAAGATCATGTACGCGAAACACCATGCCATGACCACGACATAATAGGCGACGATGACAAAAGGGACCAGTGCACTCCACCATCCGATCCATTCCCATTTTTTCCCGATTTTTTTGAATGCCCCTGGTGCACCGTGTCTGCTCCAGTGTCCCACGGAGAATTCAAGGATGAGCATGGGGATACCTGCAGTGAACAGCGCGACAAAATAAGGGATGAGAAATGCTCCTCCACCGTTTGTATACGCGATATAGGGGAATCTCCAGACGTTTCCAAGTCCGACAGCAGAACCGATCGCTGCCATGACAAACGCGAGCCGTGAGTTCCACAGTTCCTTTTCTGGAATGATGTCTCCCCCAACGAGGAATATTAATTCTCTCTCGTGTTTATAAATATATCTGAATTTTAATTCCCTTGGATGGAGGAGTCCTCGAACGGTTTCAACCTAAATATTTATTATGAATTATTAATGGTCTATCGTGGATTATATAAAATGAGGAGATAACAGATATATTCATGCTTTGTCTAACAGGAATACTCTATATATTTATGTTTTTAACGAGGGATATATAAAACATACTCTGCCCTTAGGAACTCATGTTTTTGTGCTAGTCATTGATAGAACATCATCGGCGAAGCATTAACACGGTTATACAATTTATATCATATATTAATTGATTAAAAAAAATTTCGATTTATCCCTTATCATTATGACATTTTATTCTTCAAATTCATCAGTGATTTTTCGTAGAGAATCAATGACAACATCAATTGGTTTTATTATTCTTAGTGCTTCCATTTTGCTTCCCTTTAGTTTCAACCTGTTTCTGAGAAGAGCCATTGCCATACTCATATTTCCCTTGATAATATCTTTGTATGTCCCGTAGAGTCCTGTTATCACGAACACTGCTTCTTTTTCTGTAAACGTATCACCAGTGTTGACGATAATGTCTGTTAATTTTCCCTGTTGAAACTCCAAATATAAATTCATCGTTGTTTCATTGGGGGGGAAATTTTCTATGACGCAAAGTAATGAGGTTGTTATATTTTTCAGGTCTTTTTCTGGATCGAGTTTTTCGAGCATAAAATTTTTACCATAGGTAATCCATTCCTCTGAAAGAAATTTTACCAAGTTTCTTCACCTCCTAAAACACTTTCAAGCAACTGTCTAAACACAACTTGATCATCTTTTGAGATACCCTCAGGTATAGGATACAGAACATGCTCTTTCCGATACATCCCTTTAAATAAATAATCAAGAAGTGTGATTACCTTCCCCATTACATAGGACTGCTCCATTGTTTCAATAAAGGTTTTACTTATTTTATGACCGAGTTCGGGATCATTATGGTCAAAAAAATAATCATATTCCATATACAGAAAATTTCCATGATCTAAAGGAGTAATAAATCCAAGAGAATGTTCTAACTGATATTTATCACCAACATCGGCGAACATCTGAATCCACTTCAAAATGTGATCCATATCACCGCTCCATATCGCCCCTCCAGGTCCCGAAAACATCCGCTGTCTTAACATTCGCGTAGGTAATATTCGAAATGCATGAAGCCACACAACATCCGTCATCTCTGGTTTAGAATACACTTTTTTGAAAAAATCCTGTAAATCTGTATCATACATTTTCGCCACTTGTTCAGGTGAAGGATCCAGGCTTTTTTCCAAATGTTTTCTCATTGATCCCGCAAAGATAGCTTTAAGGGGATCATCTTCTTCAGAAAGTATCTTTAAAAATTCACTATCCTTCAAAGCGGAGAACCGTGGTGCACCCAAGATTAAACTCTTCATCAACGATTGATCCATCGTGTATTCAGCCATTTCCTCAACGATTTTTATATCATCTTTCGTCCCGATGACTGATACAACCCAATTAAGTTTCAGATAGTTTTTACAAATATATTCAAAGTCTCTTGAAATCTGAAATGTTGGACTGAGAAACTCAGCAAGATATTTCGCTGAAAGAACAGCAAGGGATAAACCCACATCACGCTTCCCAAGTTTTAATAACATACTCAGAGCGTCCTTTAAGTGAGTAAAGGGAACAAAAACAGCCACTTCATCATCAAAAATAGGATGTAGTTTCACAATAGCTTCAGTAATAATTTTTGAGGGAGTCATCGTAACATTAGCAAATCCAGTTTCAGCAGAATAGGGATTTAATATCCCTATATCACTATGTTTTGTTATTATTCCTTTTTCATCGACTTGGGTGACATCAACAAAATTATCCGCAAACGCCCCATAGTTATTTCCCCACGTAGAAATGATGCCGGTTGTCGCAATATTGGAACAATAATGAGCCCCCGCTTCAGCAGCAAGTGCTCTTAATTTATGAGTAAAAGCTGCTTTTTGGAGTTCAAAAGTAGTGATCCCAGCACCAACAGTTGCTGTAGAATTTTCAGGATGAATTTCAAGTTTTTTGAGTCGTAAAAGATCGATAACAATACCGTGATCCAAGCTAAAAGCTTTTACTAAAACGTATGACGCAGTTACTGAACATGTTGTTCCGCCACTTCGCGCCAGGAAAGGGATATTATGTTTATTTGCGAATTTGATAATTTTAGATACCTGCTCTGTGCTTTCCGGCATGGTAATATAATACTTTAGTTCAGAATCTGGAGGAATTATTGACATCGTATATGAGACGATAATATTTGGATCGTTTGTTGCCCATTCGTCTCCGACGATCTCACGTAGTCCTCGGAGAATATCATCCTCAGGAACATTTTGAAATTCACTCTTGTCAAGATTATTGACGTAGTCTTTTATTGCCCTAGCAACCTTCTCTGGTCGTAATTGTGTTGTAAAATTACACTGCTTATCACAGATACCACAAAGCGTACAAGAATTCGCAATCTCAAGAAGTTTTTCTGTAGGCTTGATTCGACCTTCGTTCAAGTGTTTCACCAGTTCCATACGTCCTTGTGGCCAGTACGCTAAATAAGCATGTTTTTTTCCTGATGGACATAGACCTGTTCCAAGAAAATCGATTCGGCACATTCCACAATGGGTACCTTTTCTTGCGATAGCAACTGCGTCTTCCAAACCAGTTTTTTTCAATGTAATCACTTTATTATTAGCCATTTTTTTTCCCCATGTAGCTATCCTTAAAATTTTTTTATAAGGAAACCCCCTATTAAATGTTGTTATCAGCATTGAGTCATCTTATCCTATCTAAAAATTTAGAATGATAAACATATCCTAAAAAATCAGGTTTTATGTTAATGACCAACAATCTTGTTTAAGGAGCCAAAGGGTTCAAATCCCTTCCCCTGCACTTAAAAAACATATCCTTAATTGAGAAGCATTGACACGGTTTTAACATGATGGTTTTTGTGCGAATCAAATGATAAAAAAAGATGGGGTTTAGTGAGTAGATATTGATTTCACCTTGTCCACATTTACTGGTAAATTCAAGTTCCCTTCCCGATAGGAACAAACCATCATTCACTGCTTTTGCCCTATCCCTATCATTCAATTCTTGTTTTATCTGAAAAGCTCTCTCGATATCTTCCTTCATCTGTTGCTGTGTCGGTCTGTAATAAATCATCGTCGGCCTAAAATCTTTATATCATGCATTCCTTGCACGATATCGCGAAGAGATTTCGTCAAGGTTTCGTGAACTATACGTTAAAAAGAACATCTATGTTTGTAGAATGGTGATACAAGGATAATGTTAGGACAATATATCATCGCGTTAAGGGAAGGATTGGAAGCTGCATTAGTAACAGGTATTATTCTTGCATTTCTGGTAAAAACTAGTAAACGTGATTTTACACGGTATATCTGGGTGGGTGTTGGAACTGCTGTAATTGTCAGTGGAGTGGTCGCTATTTTTATCTGGGTAATCTATGGTGATGTATCAGAAAAAGGTGCAATGCTTTTTGAAGGAATTGCTGCGTTGCTTGCGGTAGTTGTAATCACCAGTATGATTCTCTGGATGGCGTTGAAAGGAGGGCGTCTGAATCAAGAAATGGAGGTGAAAGTAAAAGTCGCGCTTCAAAAAGGAACAATGATGACGTTGATCGGACTTGGATTCGTTGTCGTGTTTCGGGAGGGGTTTGAGTCCGTGTTGTTTCTTGTTCCTTTTGCGGTCACTGATTTTATAGGTACCCTTGTGGGTGCGCTTTTAGGTATTGGTACATCTGTTGTGTTCGCTTTTCTGATTTTTAAAGTAGGCGCCCGAATTAATTTACGGCGGTTCTTCTATTTGAGTAGTTTATTGTTAATTTTGCTCGCTGCTGGTCTTGCCGGGTATAGTGTCCATGAGTTAATTGAATATCAAGAGGTTCAAGGGGTAGATCTTGGATGGGTTAGTTTGGATGCGTTTAATCTTGGTATCCCTCAAGATAGTGTGTTTCATGATGAAGGAATAGTGGGGTCTGTGTTTGCGGTGATGTTTGGGTACGCCGTAGAAATGGAATGGGCTCGTGTTCTTGTTCATATTGCGTATCTGATAATTTTCATACCATTCACTGTTCTTGTATATGAAAAACCTGAGATGTTCTGCGGCCTAACAAAGAAAAAAAGGTAATATTTTATCTTCTGATTTTTTTGAGGAAAAAATAATAAACCATGATATACCAAAATTTATTATGAATGAACTGTTCTTGTGTTGCTCGTGCAGGGGTAGCCAAGCCTGGTCTACGGCGACAGACTCAAGATCTGTTCCTGCAGAGGTTCGGGGGTTCAAATCCCTTCCCCTGCACTTTTTTATGCTAACAAAGGTTTAAATAACGAAGGACATTTATTTTCAAATAGGGGAACGACGTTGATTCGGAAAGGACTGGCTGTTGGGATTATTTTTCTATTCATCGCCTCAGAAGTAATTCCAATGACACTTGGATTAAATGATAGTAACAAAAATAATACAGGTTTTGCTGAGAAAGGTGGTTTTGATAGATACATCTATCCAGAATATTATGATAGCGATGGCCTTTCAGAAAGAACACCCTATGAACAAGTAACCTACAATTCTAACCTCGTTACCTCTGAATTTAAAACGATTGATTCTGGAGATACTCTACTGACTTTAGGTGGTCCTATGGATTCTCCATGGCCTATGTATGGTCATGATGCGTTCCATACTGGTAGAAGTATTTATACCACTAAAAATAACACAGGCCAAGAGTTATGGCGCTTAGAATCTGGACGTAGTCCACCCGTTATTGCAGATGATGGAACAATTTACGTAGGACCTCCATTGAATGCAATTTTTCCCAATGGAACAATGAAGTGGAAGTATTCAGGTGTCAAAATATACACAGCTCCCGTCCTTGACGATAATGGTACTATATATTTTGGAACTGCCTACGATTATCCAGATCGTTTCTATGCTGTAAATCCAAATGGTACCACGAAATGGTACGTGCCTTTTGACCACACCGAAGGCTCTCCAGTTTTGGCCAGTGACGGAACCATCGTTGCACCCGAATGTAATGCTCACAAGATTGTCGCTCTCTTCCCGACGAATGGGACTAGAAAATGGGAGTTTCAGACAAACCATGTCATCTACTCCTCGCCAGCAATCGGATTTGATGGAACAATTTACTGTGGATGCCATGATGGAAACATCTACGCTTTATACCCGAACGGCACCCTGCGATGGTCATTTCATACAAATGGGTGGGTCCACGGTTCGCCATCCATCGGAATCGACGGCACAGTCTATTGTGGTTCTGATGACGGATACCTCTACGCCCTCAATCCGGCGAATGGCTCGATGATATGGTGCTTGCAGATTGGGTCAAGCTACGCTAGCCCAACAATTGACCTGGATGGAACCTTATATATCGGTGTCTGGGAGAAGAAATTCTATGCAATTAATCCGAATGGTATCATTATTTGGTCATTCGACACTAGTCCTGGAAAAGTTTGGGGTTCGACAGCTGCTCTCTCTGATGACGGTACTTTATATTTTGGGACCTGCGATTTAGAATGGTCCGGGGGGGTTGAAATCATCGCCCTATGGATTAATGGCACAGTAAAATGGCGGAGACCGCTGGACACGATTTTTTCTTCTCCAGCAATCGGTAGGAATGGAACTATCTATATCGGTTCACGAAAATCAACGGGAGGATACTATCTGAATGCGTTTGGTTCTTTAGACCCAAATGTCCCTCGTGCTCCAACCATACAAGGACCACCTCAAGGGAGAATTTTAAAAGAATATACTTATACTTTCAGTTCCACCGACCCCTTGGGAAAGGAGGTCTGGTACTACATCTCATGGGGCGATGGAACTGTACAGGACTGGATCGGCCCTTATCCTTCAGGAGAAGCGGTGGAGGTGTCACATCGTTGGGAGTTTAAAGGAACTTTTAAGATTGAGGCACGAGCGAAAAACACTGATAACCTCTGGGGACCTTGGGGTGAACTTGAGGTCACCATGCCGTACTCCTATAAGCCACCGCAGTTCCATTTCATCGAATGGTTGTTTGAGCGATTCCCAAATGAATTCCCAATACTCCGTTTTCTCCTGGATTTCAACTAAATTATTATCCCCTACTCAGAATATAACCGGTAAAATGGGGTTCAAATCCCTTTCCCCTGCACTTTTTTATCCTGACAAAGATTTAAATAACCAAGGGATCTTTATTTTTATATCGAGGAAAGATGATATGAATAAATATCCTCTGCTGAGGAAAGGTTTAGTGATTGCAGTCCTTTTTTTAGTATTTGGAGTGTTACTACCATCAGGTCTTAGTAATAAGAATATAATAGAAATACAAAAAAATCAAAATCAACCCAGAGCACTACAATTTAGTGATATCAATAATCCTGCTGGTATATTACACAAAGGATATAGGATATTTGGTTTCGGCTTTGTTTTCTATATGGGTGTAATAAATTCATCATGGCATCATATAGCATATGAAACAAACTATTCTTTCCGAGGATTGTTTTACAAAGCAAATCTCCTCGTAACAAATCAGGATGATATGCAAGTTCACGGGTATTGCCTCTTCATTAAGGATGTAAACTCTGGAACAATCTACAATAAAAAAGAACTTCCCCTGGACTTTTATATCTATAATTTTACAGGATTTATTGGTCTGGGCTATTACCATTATCCTCATGGAGCAAGTGGGTGTGGTTTTTACCTCTTTGGAAACGCTGATTATTTCCAGGCATACTCTCCATGAATAAATGTTAATCCTTGTCATGCCGGTAAACTGGGGTTCAAATCCCTTCCCCTGCACTTTTTTATCACCCTCAGGAATTACACGTAAACAAAAAAAGATATTTAGAGATAGAAACAATACATCAAAAAGGGTAATCATGAAAATAAAATATCCTGAGATTGGAGTCTGCGGACTTTCTTGTAGACTTTGTCCTATGTATAATACTGAAGCAGAGAGCAGATGCTTGGGGTGCAAGAGCATAACAAGAATGGCTGTTGGTTGTCCATTTATTACTTGTGCTGTAAAGAAAAAAGGAATTGAATTTTGCTGGGATTGCACAGAAAAGAAGACCTGTGAAAAATGGAAGAAACATAGAGAAGCAGGTAAAATGAGTGATTCTTTCAAATGTTATCAACAACTTGAGGAGGATATTTCTTTTATCCAAAAGAACGGAATCAGTGAATTTGAAAAAACCCAGAAAAACAGAGAGCATTTACTCAAAGAGATGTTAAGAAACTTTAACGAAGGGCGTTCAAAAAGTTATTATTGTATTGCTGCAACAGTGTTAGAAATTGAAGAACTTAAAGGAGCATTAACCCGAGCAAAAAAGGAATCCGATGGTTTGGATGTCAAAAGGAGATCCAAGGTTCTTCATTCGATTTTAGACAGCATCGCTGGAAAGAAAAGTTATTGCTTAAAGTTGAGGAAATGAACAAGGTTGAAGGTATTTACTTCGGGTCAAAGCAATCATCCGTCAGTCGTCAATCATCAGCCAATCATTGTCATACCGGTAAATTGGTGTTCACATCCCATCCCCTGCACTTTTTATAACCTCAGCGGACGAAACACATACCTTTAGGCTGTTGAAGAATTCTACGATGCATTTTTATCGTTCGTATAGTTTTCATTTGGAGAGCGTCTGAATGGAACGAAGGGGTGATCGGCCAATGGAAAAGAAGAAGAGCAAAACAAAAAAAAGAGTTGATGCGAAGCGGTATGACCCGTATGGTCGTGGGAAGGAAACCCTGCCTTTTATCGTGAAGGTGAAGCCACAATCGGTGATGGGGGACTATATCGCTCTGCATGGACTCCTTCCGGAAAACGAACTACCAGTCAGTCTTCGACATAAGATACCAGAAAATGAGATCTGGATACGAAAGAACGTGTACGATGACCCAAAACGAAGGGAGCGTATTCTTCAGGGGCATGAGAAGTTCGAACTGGAATTGATGGAGACGAAAGGGTTGACATATAAACAAGCACATAAGAGAGCGCAATTCCATGAGAAGGTGTATAAGCTTGAGGACTGGTTGAGGAAGCTGGAGACGGAGTTAAAGAGACCCCCATATAAACCTGTAGAAGTCGTAGAGAAAACAACAAGGTTTAGAAAGAAGAAGCATAAAAGAAAAAATCTATGAACAGGAAACAAATACTTCTGGACCTGCGCTCTCAGTATTTCTTATGATGACTCCACTTGTTTTCATCATCCGTCAATCATTGTCATACCGGTAATCTTGTGTTCAAATCCCTTCTCCTGCGTTTTTACCTTTTCTACAGCAGAAAAACATCGTTTTAATTACGAACTAAAAAATGTAGTCTGAAAAAAGAGATTTGAACATGAATAATCTGTAAATCTATGTTCGAATCCTTATGCGGGCATGTACCATACCAGTAAACTCTTCGCGAAAATCATCCATGTCTAAAACGGATTTAGTCACCTACGGGTTACAATAGACAAGTTTATATCTTATACTATATATTAATTAAATAAAAAAACAACTGGAGGAAGAAAAAATGAACAAAGGGGTATCAAACCAAAAGAAAGACTTATTTTTGATACAAATGATAAAACAAAAGAGAATAAATAATAATGGGGCAACATCACCTAGTACCCAACTTTATATCTGTGCCATTGCTGGCCTGCTGTTCATGGCCGGAGTGGTTCCCGTATTACATGCAGGCATCATGAAAGACTCAAGGGAAACTGTCGGGAGCGATTATTTTTTTCCTCTTGATGATAATGGTATGATCGAATTTGCTGATAGTAACATCCTTATGAAAAACAATATTGATACGTCTGAAAATGAAGAATGGAACAATACATTTGGGGGAAGCAATATTGATGTCGGTTATTCTGTTCGACAGACATTTGATGGTGGCTATATCATAACTGGATACACCCGTTCATACGGTGCAAGTGGTCACAATATCTGGCTTCTAAAGACTGATTCCTTGGGGAATGAATTATGGAACAAAACATTTGGTGGATCAAATGATGACGAAGGTGAATCAGTACAACAAACAGCTGATGGTGGATATATAATCACAGGATGGACTAAATCATATGGTGCGGGTAATAAAGATATTTGGCTTATAAAAACAGATTCTTCTGGGGATGAACAATGGAATAAATTGTTTGGAGGTTCACAGGATGATGGGGGTACTAGTGTTAGACAAACCCCTGATGGTGGATATATAATAGCGGGTTATACGTCATCCTCTGGTGCAGGTAGTGTTGATGCCTGGCTTATAAAAACCGATGCCTCAGGAAATCCTACATGGACCAAGACTCATGGAGGAACCAGCACAGATGGTGCATATTGTGTTCAATTAACAACCGATGGAGGATATATTCTCACCGGATGGACTATGTCATATGGTCCAGGTCCTCTTTTAAATGCCTGGCTTGCAAAAACAGATAGTCAAGGCAACCAGCAATGGAACAAGGCATTTGGTGGAACTGATTCTGATATAGCCTACAGTGTACAACAAACAAACGATGGGGGTTATATCCTTGCTGGAGAAACCGATAGTTTTGGTGCAGGTCTAATAGACATGTTCCTTGTTAAAACAGATTCATCTGGAAATGAACAATGGGCCAAAACATTTGGAGGATCTGGCCGGGATTATTGCTACTCTGTTCAACAAACATTAAGTGGTGGATATATTCTTGCTGGATATACACGTTCATATGGTGCTGGTGATGATGATGTCTGGGTAGTAAAAACTGATTCTATGGGTAATAAAGTCTGGGATGAAACGTTTGGAGGCACTTCTTCAGATGTGGGGTATTCGATTCAGCAAACAACAGAAGGAGGTTATATTTTAACAGGACATACCCTTTCGTATGGTGCAGGAGTACATGATGTCTGGCTCATAAAAATAGCGGGTAATGAGACCATACCATTGGAGGTTGATGCTGGGGGCCCATATAACGGGCGCGTCGGTGACACAATTGCCTTTGTCGGAACTGTTATTGGTGGTGTGCCTCCCTATGTCTATCACTGGGATTTTGGTGATAATACTACGGCAAGCGAACAATCTCCAACCCATGTGTATAGCATCGCGGGCGTCTATGAGGCCAACTTTACTGTTGCGGATGATGAAGGCATAGAAGCAAGCGATACCGCTACCGTTACCATTGTTAAAACAGATACCACGCCACCTAATGTTACAATAACGAAACCGCTAGCCAAGTCTCTTTACCTTGGAAATCGGAAAGTGCTACCGTTTCTAATAACCCTACTCATTGGTTCCATTGATGTCACCGTAGATGCCTCTGATAATGACTCAGGAGTTGCCTATGTCACGTTTTCTCTCAATGGTATTCTCAAGAGTACGAACACTACACCTCCCTATATCTGGGCATGGGATGAGCGAGCCTTTGGACGATATACGATTTTCGTAGAGGCATTTGACGGTGCAGGAAACAACGCAACTGATGAAATCACAGTCTGGAGATTTTTCTAGACCAACTCAAAAAGAAACATTGCTCTACCTTCATTATGGGTATAGCACTCTTTCTATTCTTTTTACTTCGTAACTTAGCACGTTTTAAGTAATAGGTATATTCAACTTTTCTTGTAAAATACGCGTCTTCTTTGGAATTTCAGAAATTATCCATTGACTCTGTATCTTCAACGTGTGAACTCGTGAGAGGCGAATGAGAACGTGTTCACCAGTTGAATATCTTGAATATTTTCCTCAGGTAAATTCAACCGTCCTTACGATTTTTTTCTATGCTCTTCTCAGAAGGAGCATTAATTTACTATGAATTCAAATTTTCTCACCGATAAGAGAATTATTGATATAGGGTCAAATCCTCTAGTGATTATGTGCGTTAAACTTCGAGGTGGTATCTCGTTCCCTGCACTTTTTTACCATCAGTTCTTACTGGCATTTTTCCTCTTATTGTACCTATTTTGATAAAAGCCAAAACAACCCAACATAACAAAGTAACTGATTATAAGCGTATTTCCATAGAATTTCGATACGATGAACCCGTACCAATTCAAGGCTATGCTTCCAATTTGAAGGAGTATTAGGTATACTATTAAACCAATCGGCCAACGGCTAGGGTGATGTTGAGGTTTCTTTTTTGCAATTAAACGATACCAGAGATCATAGACCAGATAGATGATTATTGGTAGTCCCGTAAGGAGGCGCCCGCTATCGCTTCCATTGAAAAGGTTCAACGTCCATAAAGCAACAAAGGGGACCAACAGGAAACTAAAGACAGGGGCAAACATCAATTCCAGTTTATCGCGCTCACAGGCTCGCAATAAATATACTATACACAAGAAAACATAATAGATAATTGCAGAAAAAACAACCAGGTTATCTATTAGGACTTCATCCACCATGCGATGCTCCTGAATCAATTTTGCAATAATACATTCTATAATAAAGATTGTGTGCTGTTCACACTGAATCATCAATAGATTTACTGGTAAATTGACGCTCAAATCCCATCTCCTGCACCATTCTATATGGAATGGTATTTAAAAATAACTTATTCCGGTAAAATGAAAAGAGACAGAAGTTACTATAACCATAGCAGGATAATTGATAGATAATAAGAATCTATAAAAATTGTAAAGTAGTATGCCCCACCCATAGATATTTATGGACACATAAAAAATGGGGTAACCTATTGAATATGCGAGAAGTGATGTAATGAATACTCTCAGCGATGTTTCTGAAACTGCTTTGATAACACTAAGGTCCCGTGTGATTGAAGCAGAAAGAAAAAATCCAGTGATCGAGGACCGTATAGGTCGAGAATGTCTCAATAGGATCAAGCCATTGCTGTCTTCAGAAGTACGGAATAGGATTATGAATAGAAAATTATCGGCTGCTTTAACACGACATATAGCACTTAGGTCCAGAAAATATGATGAGTATGCACGGACATTTATCAAGGAAAATCCAGATGGATTAGTAATCAGTCTTGGATGTGGCTTTGATACAAGATATTGGAGAGTTTCAGAAAAATCATGGAAATATGTTGAGATCGATCTGCCTGAAGTAATAACGATGAAAAAGAAAATTTTGAAGGATATTATTGATTATAAGATGATCGGAAGTTCTGTATTGGAAGAAGCGTGGATTACACAAATAGCATCGATGCAAAAAGAACATCTGTTATTTCTCGCTGAAGGGTTGTTTATGTATCTTCCTAAAACTGAAGTAACCAAAATCTTTAACAGACTGTCAGAAACATTTTCAAAATCACAGATTGTGTTTGAAATTGTGAACGAAAGGATGACAAAGGGAAGATGGAAGAAGATCGTTGAAATGAAATTGAAACGTAATATAGGAACAACAGCTGGCACCTCCTATACTTGTGGATTAAAGAAGGCAACAGATATTGAAACATATGGAAAAAACATTAAAGTGGTGGAAGAATGGTCATACTTCGAAGACAAAGACATACAACCTCGCATTCTGAGACTATTTCGACATTCCAAATTCCTTTCAAAAACTCAATGGACAATAAAAGCATTGTTGATTTGAAAAACATTGAACTTTTTTAATTGTCTATTATCTATGGCATTCTTTTATATTTTGAAGTCAACAAAAGTAATTCCTTATTTTCACCGGTAATCTTGTGTTCAAATCATTCCATCTGAAAATTGTTTTTACAGAAAATTTTTAAAACAATTACTTATGTGAGGTTTACATGCGTACGACAAGAATCTCTGTGATATTTCTTTTCTTCTTAATTTCCTCGCTCGTCTTTTCATCGATAAGCACAGCAGCAGAAGAGGAACAACTCATAAATGATGGGACAACAATCAACGTTGGAATCTATGTCATCTCCATAGGGAACTTTGAGTTTACGAAGGGAACATACGTTCTTGATTTTTATTTGATGTTTCAGTGGGAGAACCAAAACATCTCACCAATGGGTTTTGAATTCATGAACGGTCGGGCGACCTCAAAAGAAAAAATCTACGATGTACGAACCAACAGCACTTCCGAGGTTTGGTACCGTGTTCAAGCGAGCCTGTTCATCACCCCGGAATTCAACAAATATCCCTTTGATTCCCAAGATTTAAAGATCATCATAGAGGATTCAACATACAACATCTCCACAGTGTCTTATTCACCGATGACAGACGTACTGGGTGTTGACCAGCAGTTCCGTATCGCAGGATGGAAGATTCAATCATATAACACGAATGTCTCCAACCATGAGTACCCCTGGGGTGAAAAATATTCCCAACTCACCTACACCATAAAACTAGAACGAGATGCAGGGCTCACTGCAGCAAAACTGTTGCTTCCACCGATCATCTTCTGCGTTGTCTCTGGGCTTTCGTTCTTCTTTAAGGCAGATAAAATCACTCATAGACTCGGTCTTGGAACAAGTATGCTAATCTCCGCGGTAATGTTCCATCTGAGCCAAACCTCATCACTTCCTCCACTCCCCTCGCTTATTCTTATTGATAAAATCATGATCGCGGTCTATGCATTCCTCGCATCATCGCTCTTTGCGACAACACTCATCTATATCGATGATGAATACTGGAAAGATGTGGATTACACAAGAATTGTAAACAGGGCTGGAGGAGCCTTGACAATCATTCTACCATTCCTTGTCTTTGGATTGCTCTATTTCGTCTAGCACCTTTCAAAGAGATGATTATTTACCACAGTATAAAAAGACTCGCTGCCATAAGAGCCATCCCTAAGATAAATCCAAGAATAACGGTGTGACTATGACCATAGCGATGTGCCATTGGAAGTAGCTCATCTATGGAGATGTACACCATGATTCCTGCGACAAATGCTAACAACGAAGAAAGTAAAGCGGGAGATAAAAACGGCAAAAGGATAACAAATCCTATCACAGCACCAACTGGTTCTGCAAGACCAGCAAGGAACGAGTACCGGAATGCTTTTTTTCTATCACCTGTCGCATAAAACAGCGGAACAGAAACAGAGATACCCTCAGGGATATTATGAATCGCAATAGCGAGGGCAATAACGATTCCAAGTCGTTCATCACTAAGCGTTGTTCCAAACGTGGTCAGGCCTTCAGGGAAGTTATGAATCGCGATAGCCAGTGCCGTAAACAATCCTGTTCTCAGTAGGGTCTTATCTACTTTCACGGTAAGGCCATCAGGCATCTCTTTGTAATGATGAGGGTTTCTTGATTCAGGAATCATCATATCGATGAGTGCGATGAGCAAGATTCCAATGAAAAATGCAATAACACTGGTGAATTGTCCGACTGTTATTACTGCTCTCGGCAAAAGCTCAACAAAGGAGACATAGATCATCACACCAGCGGAAAAACCTAACGAGAACGAAAGGTATATGGTCTTTGGTTTCTTGATAAAATACGCAATGAGACTCCCTATCCCGGTCGAAAGACCCGCTAGGAGAGTGAGGAGAAACGCAAAGATGACCTGCTGTGATAACTCCATTCGTACCTCTTATATTCATCCTTTTAATAATTGTTCGTAAAAAGTTGAACTGCCGGTACTAAGAATCTCCCGAATAATATTTTCTGTTGTTTTCCCAACCCCTTTGATGGTATCTAACTTATTCAGCATTGTTGACAATGGTTCTTGTACTTGTGAAAGCGAATACGCAGCATATCCAAACGGTGATTTTTTCCCTTCAAGTTTCAACAAATAATCAAGATGTTCTAATATCACGATCACCAAATCGTTTTCACTGAGTATATCCTTATAGAGTTCCGGCGGGATTCGCTTCGGTATCTTGTACTGTTTCATAAGAGTATTAAAAGTCTGATGTAGTTGCGAATAATAATCTGGTATCGCTTCTCCCCATTTGCTTCCTTGGTAAATCATTTGATATTCTAAGATGAGTTTTGGATAATACTGTTGAAGCACATTCAAAAAATATTCTTTTTGTCTCCCATCTTTTAACGTCATCCCACCAAAGATGATAAAATCTACTCCAACATCCTGCGCATCCTGAATTGTTTTCTCCATCACATCTTTTATATCAGTAATAAAAGGAATGACAGGTAATAGAAACATCCCACAAGCGATGCCTTTGTCTTTAAAAAAAGAAATAGTTTCAAGGCGCTTACGCGGTGAAGGAACACCTGGTTCAAATATCCTACTTATCGTCTCATCAGTTGAAGAAAAACTAAAACTTACAATCGCCCTACTAGTTTCATTGATCTTTTTAAGAATATCAACATCTCGTTTCACCAGTGTTGACTTTGTGAGAATATGAACAGGAAACTTTTTTTCAAAAAGAAGTTCAAGCGTTTTGCGGGTCAACTCGTATTTCTCCTCAACGGGCTGATAGCTATCGCCAACACCACCACCAACTATAACATATCCGCGTTTGAACGGGGTACGTTTTCGTTTTGGATCTAACTCCCGACGTAAAACTTCCAAGGCATTGACTTTTACAGCAACATCACTGCCAAACTCACCTTCAACATAGTATCCTTCTGCCCGACCATCACAATAGACACAATTATGTGTGCAACCTCGATAGAGATTCATCCCATATCTTGAGAGAAACCATGAATCGATTTTCTTATGTGTACGAAGAATCGATTTTGCTTCTATTTCTTTAATAGTCAGAGGCATTCACCTTTTTAAGGGATTACAATTCACAGTGTTTACAATCTTGTTGTTCGCATTCCTTATTTTTATTTTTCCATTGTAATGACCATTTCTTAATATCTTTTATGATACGGATGAAATCTTTCCCGCTGTCGGTTAATGTATATTCACATTTAATGGGAAAAACCTTGGTATCGATATATTTAGTGATGAGCCCTTGTTTTTCAAGTTCTCGTAGTCTGGTAGAAAGAATCTTTGGTGTGATATCAAGAAGACTCTGTTTAAGTTCGGAGTATCGTTTCTTCCCGCGTGCTTTATAGAGTTCTAAAAGGATCAGAAGAGTCCATTTTTTCGAGATGAAGTCGATGGTTCTGTAGATTGTACACGTTTCGTCCATGGTATCCTTTTAGAAACTATCACCTATAAATATCTTTGTATCTATTATATACTAAGTATAAAAAAGATACTAAGTGATGACTATGACAAAACGAAAAATCATAAAAATCAACGAAGAAAAATGCAACGGCTGCGGAGCATGCATACCGAATTGCCCTGAAGGAGCAATTCAAGTAATTGACGGAAAAGCTTGGCTCATCAGCGATATCTTCTGCGACGGATTAGGTGCCTGCATCGGACATTGCCCGCAAGATGCAATCACCACCGAAGAACGAGAAGCAGAAACCTACAATGAAAAAAAAGTCATGGAAAACATCATTAAAGCAGGCAACAAAACCATCCTTGCCCATCTCAACCATCTCAAAGACCATGGAGAACACCACCATCTCAAACAAGCACTCGAAGTACTGAAAGAAAAAAACATTACAGTACCTTTCAAAGAAGAAACAATAACATCTCACCACGCCTGCGGATGCCCCGGAGCAAAAATGATGGATTTTTCATCAGAGAAAAAACAAGAAAAAACCGAACAGGGCGCAAGAATTTCTCATCTTGGCCAATGGCCTGTACAATTACATCTTGTTCCCCCAAATGCACCCTATTTCCAAGGAAACAATGTCCTGCTTGTTGCGGATTGTGTCGCTTACGCACTCGCAGATTTTCATAAGGACTATCTGCAAGGAAAAAGCCTAGCAATCGCCTGCCCAAAACTTGATACGAACCTAGATTCCTATCTGCAAAAGCTGACCGCGCTGATCAACGATGCACACATTGCCTCACTGACCGTGATGACCATGGAAGTAACCTGCTGCAGAGGATTACTTTCCCTAGCACAACAAGCAGCGTCTCAAGCATCGAAAAAGATACCAATCAAATCGATAGTCGTCGGAATCAAAGGTACCATCATCAAAGAAGAAACCATACCATAAAAAAAACAGCTCAGAGCATCATCGAATGCTTGAGCTTATTGATTCGATCACGCAACGCGATTGCTTTTTCAAAATCAAGGTTATCCGCAGCGTTACGCATCTCTTGTTCCAAATTCACAATAATCGAAGGGATATCTTTGCGGGGGATATGCTTCGTATCAGTGATTTCAACTACTTTTTCTTTAATAGGTTTGACAATCGTCGTCGGAATAATGTTATGAACCTTGTTATACTCAAGCTGAAGGTTTCTTCTTCGATTTGTCTCTGCTAACGCTTTCTGAATCGAATCCGTCAGCACATCCGCGTACAACACAACCTTTGAGTTCACATTTCGAGCTGCTCTGCCAATAATCTGAATTAAACTGCGCTCATCACGCAAAAATCCTTCCTTGTCAGCATCAAAGATCCCAATAAATCCAACCTCCGGGATATCAATACCCTCACGTAACAGATTAATACCAACCAAAACATCGAACTTTCCAAGACGAAGCTCACGGATAATTTCAGAACGTTCAAGAGTGTCAATCTCAGAATGAAGGTACCGTGTTTTAATTCCTTTTTCAGCAAGATACTCAGAAAGTTCTTCAGCAAGTTTCTTGGTCAAGGTATTCACTAAAATCCGATCACCTCGTTTCACGGTCGTCTGAATCTCACCTATCAAATCATGCACTTGACCTTCTATCTTCCGTACCTCAACTGGAGGATCCACAAGACCAGTCGGCCTGATGATTTGTTCAACAACCTGCTGTGATTTCCCAAGCTCATACTCAGCGGGTGTCGCAGAAACAAAAACAACGGTACGCATATACTGCTCAAATTCTTTGAACATCAATGGTCGATTATCATACGCGCTCGGCAAACGAAACCCGTAATCAATCAGCGCTTGTTTTCGAGAATAATCACCACGATACATCCCATGAATCTGCGGAATAGTCCGATGACTCTCATCAATAAACAACAGAAAATCATCAGGGAAATAATCAAGGAGACAGTACGGTTTCTCCCCTGGTTTTCGTCCATCAAGATGGCGCGAGTAATTCTCAATTCCTTTACAAAACCCGGTCTCCTCAATCATCTCGAGATCATACAACGTACGCTGCTTCAATCGATGCGCCTCCAACATCGGCAACTGAGGTAAACGTTCCTCTAGTTCTTTTTTAATCGATAAAACCGCCCGTTTCTGACTACTCTCCGGGATGACGAAATGTTTCGCAGGAAAAATGAAAAAATAATTGAGAACCTCAACTGTTTCACCGGTAACCTTATTCAGCTCCTTTATCGACTCAATCTCATCGCCAAACATCTCAATACGATAGATGTTATGATAGTACCCAGGGATCACATCAATCGTATCACCCTTCACACGGAACCGCCCTGGTTGAAGCTCGGAATCATTCCGCTCATATTGAATCTCAAGTAATTTTTTCAACAACTCATTTCGCTGGACGTGCTGACCCTTGCGGATTTCAAATCCTAACCCCTGATACTCACGAGGATTACCCACGTTATAGATGCAAGAGACGGAGGCGACAATAATCACATCCCGCCGTGAGAGTAACGAGGCGGTAGCAGCCAGTCGCATCTGCTCAAGTTTCGGGTTCACATCCGCATCCTTCTCAATGTACAAATCCTTCTGCGGAAGATACGACTCAGGCTGATAATAATCATAATATGAAACAAAATACTCGACACGATTCTCCGGGAAAAACTCTTTAAACTCGCTATACAACTGTGCAGCAAGGGTTTTATTGTGAGCAATCACGAGAGCTGGTCGCTGAAGGTGGTTGATTACTTGGGCCATCGTATAGGTTTTACCAGATCCTGTAACTCCCAGCAATGTTTGTGCACTACATTTTTTGATGATGCCGTCCACTACCTGCTTGATCGCTTGCGGTTGCGATCCTTTTGGCGTCAGAGTCGAAGTTAGTTTAAATCCGGTCATTCTCTCAACTTTTTTCTCCTTAACAACCGATTATAGGATATCGCAAATCGATGTGCCTCATCACGGATTTCCTGGATAAACAGTAAGGCTTTTTCCTTTTTTGCTAGACGTACCGGTTGACTGCTCCCAGGAAGATAGATTTCTTCAAACTGTTTTGCAATGGAAATGACTGGAATTTTTACATCAAGTTTTTCAAGTTCATGCACCGTGCCGTTGAGTTGCCCTCGCCCGCCGTCTATTATAATGAGATGAGGCATCTCTGCATGCTCTTGTTTTAAGCGGGTGTATCGTCGCCGCACCACTTCTGCGATTGCAGCAACATCATCAATCCCGACAACCGTACGTATCCTGAACCGCCGGTAGTTACTCTTATCCGGTTTTCCCTTTCTAAACTGCACCATCGATCCAACCGTCGATGTCCCGGAGAGATGCGAGATATCAAAGCATTCGATGACCAAGGGTGTTTCCTGCAGTTGAAGTCGTTTCTGCAGCTCATCTACCTTGGTCATGTCAGCGAAGAAGGATATCTCGATGTTTTTTTCCACCAAATCGAGGAGTTGTTTTTTTGCTCCTTTCTGCGGCACGAGAACATGAACTCGTTTCTTCCGTTTCTGTTCAAGAAATGATATGATCGACTCGGTTAACTTACTTGGGACAATCACTTCTTTAGGAACTGGTTTTTCCGAGTAGTATTGCACGATGAATTCCTCTAAAAAATCATCGTTATACTCAAAGACATACTCGTTTTTATTGGACAATGTTCCTTTGTAGATGGTAAACAACATCAGATATACGGTCCCCTCTCGTATCATGTAGTTGATGATGTCTTCATCGTAGGTTTGTTGGCGTTGCATGTTTTGATGTTCCTGCAAATGCTGTATCGCCATTTTTTGATTCCGAAGGATAAGAGCTTTTTCGAACTCTAACTGTTTGGATTGTTCTTTCATCGCTAGATCCATTTTTTTTATCAGTTCCCTGGATTTTCCCGAAAGAATGAGTTGCGCACTCATGATTTTATTCGCATATTCTTCCTTTGAAATCAAACCGTCGCAGGGTGCATCACACAAACGTATATGGAAGCGGAGACAAGGCTTTTTTGGCATTTTTTTACAGGTTCGCAATGAAAACGTTCTATTCAAAAACTGATGTACATAGTCTCGTTCCTGCGCATTGACAAACGGGCCATAGAACCGCCCGTCCCCTCTCTTTTGTCGAGCAATAACGAGTCGTGGGAACTCCTCATCGGTGAGTTGGATGAACGCATAGGTTTTTGCATCCTTAAGATTAATGTTGTACTTCGGTTGATGTTTTTTAATGAGTGTGTTTTCAAGAATCAGTGCTTCAACCTCAGTATCAGTCACAAAAAATTCAATTGAGTCAAAACTATCTATGAGACAACGAGTCTTAGGGTCAACATCCTTTTTTTGAAAATAACTTTTCACGCGTTTTCTAAGATTTTTTGCTTTCCCGACATAGATAATCTTTTTATCGGCATCTCGAAAGAGATAACATCCAGGATTTGTTGGTAATGTGGTTACGTCAAACATACCTTCGTCTCAGAAAACAATGGTCGAAGGATTTGACCGGTGTAGCTCCGTTTGTTCCGCGCAATTTCTTCGGGTGTTCCAATCGCGATTATTTCTCCGCCCAAATCACCACCCTCCGGACCAAGGTCAATGATATAATCCGCGCATTTTATCACTTCCATATTATGCTCGATGACGACAACCGTGTTCCCCATGTTCACCAAACTGTTCAGGACGTCGATGAGTTTCTTCACATCGTGGAAATGCAACCCGGTCGTCGGCTCATCCAAGAGATACAACGTTTGCCCGGTACTCCTCTTAGACAACTCTCTCGTAAGTTTTATTCGTTGCGCCTCACCACCAGATAGTGTTGTGGAACTCTGACCCAGTTTAATGTAATTAAGACCCACCTGCGAGAGTGTCTCCAGTTTCTTACGAATATACGGGATGTTCTCAAAGAGATTCAATGCTTCCTCTACACTCATCGCAAGAACATCGGCAATCGACTTTCCTTTATACTGCACCTCAAGGGTCTCTTTATTGTACCGTTTTCCTTTACATTCCTCACATTCCACATAAATATCTGGGAGGAAGTTCATCTCAATCTTAATGAGTCCGCCACCTTGACACGCCTCGCATCGCCCCCCGCTTACGTTAAAAGAAAACCGACCTGATTTATACCCCCGGAGTTTTGCCTCCGGCACCTTGGCAAAAATGTTCCTGATCTCATCAAACACTTTCGTATAGGTCGCTGGGTTACTCCGCGGCGTCTTCCCGATCGGGCTCTGATCAATCACGATCACCTTGTCAATCTCAGAGTCAAACACAATTCCATCGTGTTTCCCAGGCAGGTCTCGTGATTCATGAAGTCGCCTCATAAGGCCTTTATAGAGAATCTCGTAGATGAGCGTGGATTTCCCACTCCCAGAAACACCAGTAATAACAGTAAAAACACCAATAGGGATGTTCACGTCGATATTCTTCAGGTTATTCTCTTTACAGCCTTTGACACGGATATAATTACCTGCTTGTCGTCTGGAATCGGGGATCTCAATGGCTAGTTTCCCTGAGAGGTACTGTCCAGTAAGCGAGCGAGGATTTCGTTCTATTTCCTTTGGCGTTCCTTGCGCGATGATCCTACCCCCATGGATCCCAGCACCAGGACCCATATCAATCACATAGTCAGCATGCCGTATGGTTTCCTCATCGTGCTCAACAACAATAAGCGTGTTTCCCAGATCACGTAACCGCTGCAGCGTCTGAATGAGTTTCTTGTTATCCCTTTGATGCAACCCAACAGAAGGTTCATCAAGGATGTACAGCACGCCTACAAGGTTTGACCCGATTTGTGTCGCAAGCCGTATCCTTTGTGCTTCTCCACCAGAAAGTGTTCCTGCGTTTCGAGAGAGTGTCAGATAGTTCAACCCCACGTTATCTAAGAATTTTAAACGTGCTTTGATCTCCTTTAAAATCAAATGTGCAATCTCCTCTTGTTTTTTCGTCAGCTTTACAGTTTCGAAGAACTCAAGAGACTGTTTGATGGACATATCGGTGATATCGATAATAGATTTGTGAGCGATTTTCACGGACAGGATCTTCGGCTTTAATCGTTTCCCATTACACACAGGGCAAGGGGAGATGCGCATGAACCGTTCCATATCTTGCCTACGATACTCTGATTCAGTTTGTTTATAGAGACGTTCCGACTGCGGGATGAGTCCTTCCCAGGTGCCAATATGCGAGTAGTGCGCATCACCGTTTTTCATAACCAGGTTAAACCGTATTGAATCAGAGGAGCCATACATAATCGCACGATACTGACGTTCATTGAGGTTTTGTATCGGAGTGAAAATGTTAAACCCATAATGTTTTGCAACAGCGCCAAGATAATTGTTCCTCCAGCTGTCCCGAATGGTTTTATACAAGGCGATCGCCCCATCAGCGATGCTCAGTTCTTTGTTAGGTATGATGAGATCTGGGTCAAACTCCATTTTTATACCAAGTCCATGACATGACTCACAAGCACCAAAAGGACTGTTAAAAGAAAACATACGTGGCTGAAGCTCCTCAAACACCGTGCCACAGGCCGGACAGGCCATGGTCGACGAGTAAATGTGCTCCTTGCCGGATTTATCGAGAACAATGAGAAGCCCTTCGGATTTCTTCAAGGCTTGTTCACAGGCATCCGTGAGACGGGAGGTATCGGTTGAATCGACGCGATCCACCACGATTTCAATATCGTGTTTCTTGTACCGCTCTAGTTTGATTTCCTCATCGGTTCGATAGATAGTTTTGTTCACCCGAACTCTGGTGTATCCCTCTTTGTTCAAATCCTTAAACAGTTGTTCGTAGGTTCCTTTTTTCTGGCGAATGACGGGTGAGAGAACCATGACGGTCCCTTTCAACTCCGTTGTGATTCTCCCCGAGATTTTCTCTGGTGATTGCGACTCGATTTTGATGTTATGCGTAGGACAATAAGGAGTACCAATCCGTGCGAACAATAATCGAAGGTAATCATAGATCTCTGTAATCGTACCAACCGTGCTACGCGGGTTTTTACTCGTTGTCTTCTGCTCAATGGATATAGCAGGGGATAATCCTTCAATGCTATCAACATCTGGTTTATTCATAAGGCCCAAGAACTGCCGTGCGTACGCGGAGAGCGATTCTACATACCGCCGTTGACCCTCAGCATACAGTGTATCAAATGCGAGCGTGGATTTCCCCGAGCCAGAAATTCCGGTAATGACAATGAATTTATCTCTTGGAAGCTCCACATTGATGTTTTTAAGGTTGTGTTCGCGTGCTCCTTTGATGATGATGTTTTTCACTGGAAATCCCCCTTGAAAACAGAAAGCATATATACGAATATATATACTTCCTCTTCACAATCTGCAACTACTCATTCTTTGGCTTCCCCCCAACAAGCAATATCACATATTCAAGGTTTTCTAAGACGTCATTGAAAGTATAAATTACGAACCCCTCAGACCACGACGTTGTCTCTCTGTAGTTTAACAAATACGAATATTTCTCTTTTGGGAGAAGAATAACCCTTGGTTGTTTATTGAATCGTACCCATCCATAGTATTAATTCAGCGGAAGATAACAGAAAAAAAAGAAGAAAAGGTTAACAGCTGACACCGGTAGTATTATTCTGTCCACGTATTATTCTCAGAATAATTAGGAATATTACTCCGATTACGATAATAGATCCCCATCGTAAAAGTTTTAGAAAGAGGATAGCCAAAGTTAATAAGATAATTGTTTGCGGGGATGGATTGTCCTTATATTTTGCTCGAATTGCTTCAATATATACACTTTGGGCATTAAGAAGATTCGGCGATGTTGTAGCGGATTGTGCTACCTTTGCTTCTGCTGCAGCTACTGTCGGCAACATCATCATCAGGAACACTGCCAACAGACTACCAAAGATTAGGGTTTTTTTCATTTTATAAATCCTCCTGTTTTTGTTATCCACCTTCAGCATTTAAATGTTTTCTATGTAATATAAGTTACAATAATCATAATAAATACAAGTTTTCTAGAGTAAAATCCAACCGAAAACTTTTTTTAGATAAGAACTGTAAAGACCCCTGGTATTAGTTGTACAACAAGACGCTTTAAAGAAAACAGACAAAACAGGCAGTGAGGAGTGATAAAAAATGATGATTGTTGGACAAGTATCAAGCCCAGAGGAATCATTCGAAGTGGAATTTATTGCAAAATCCTTTGTTGTCGCGAACCGAGTAAAAATTCTTGCTCATAACCTAAAAACGAATTAATATAAACCGTAGAACAACATCTACGGGGGACTTGTGATGTCTGAATACGTCATTGATATCGATTCATTAACAAAAATCTACCAAACCGGTAAAACCGATTTCAAAGCATTAAATACTGTGACTTTGAAAATTCGGAAAGGTGATTTTGTTGCGATTATGGGTCCTTCAGGTTCAGGGAAAAGTACACTCATGAATATTATCGGGTGTTTAGATCGTCCGACATCAGGGACTGTTATTATCGATGGAGAGAACATCTCTACAGTAAGCGATAATGAATTGGCTGAAATTAGAGGGAGAAAGATTGGGTTTATTTTCCAAAAATTTAACCTAATACCGACCATGACTGCATTAAAAAACATAGCACTTCCCATGGTGTTTCTCGGTGGAACGAAAGCGGACCGAGATCGACAAGCTGCTGAACTTCTTGGCAAAGTAGGGCTTACTAACTGGGCGACACATCGTCCCTCTGAACTATCCGGTGGACAACAACAAAGGATTGCGATCGCGCGAGCACTCAGCAACAACCCCTCAATAATTCTCGCAGATGAACCAACTGGAAATCTAGATACAAAAACCGGTGAACAGATCCTGGAATTACTCGTTGCATTAAACAAAGAAGGAAAAACCATTTTGTTAGTCACACATGCAATCGCGTTGAAACGGTTTGCGAACCGGGTTATCAATATGCTTGACGGAGAAGTCAGTGAGGAATCATGATAAAAGATATCTTCGTGATGAGCCTTGAGGCGATGCAGTCCTATAAAATACGGACGTTTCTCACGCTTATCGGGGTCATCATTGGTGTTGCTTCGGTCATCATGGTGACGACTGCAGGTGGCTCCGTAAGTATTTTTATTGCAGAACAGTGGAATGTCTTTAACCCAACCGGTATGGTAATCGGAACAGGTACTGGCGGAGCGACACCGCAGCTGTCGATTCGATCAGTGGTATTCACGACCAATGACGTAGAAAAAATACAGAATTTACCGTTCGTAAAAACAGTTGCTCCTCTCGGCGTTGTTCCCCTTAACAAGATATTGAAACGTGATGGGTTCCTCAAATGGGAGTCCAGACCAGGAGATATAATGTATGCAAGTACTCCTGCGTTACTAGAAATTCTTAATCTTAATTTAGAAGAAGGAACCATGTTTGAGGAAGGAAAAAACGAGGTGGTCATCAGTAAAAACGTCGCAGAGGTTTTCGGCAAAGATAAACCATTACATGTGGGCGACACGATTTATCTGCGGCGTGTCGATGGTAAAACTCTTGATGCGAAGGTTGTCGGCATTTTGAAAGAAAGTTCGACTGCTAGTATGTTTAATGCACTTTCGACACCGGGGATTATCTGTCCAACAAAACCGTATTATTCTTCCTATTTTGGATCAAATGTCGGTACTATCTTGAAACGTGTTGTTGCATACACGGTTCTGCTTGCAGAAGCAACGGATATCAACCATGTGCAAGACGCACAAGATCAAATTTTGAAGTATCTTGATAGCGGTGGATCTGATGCGAATCAGTATAAAGACCAAAACTCTGATTTCGTGGTAATTACCCAGCAGTACATCCTTGTCCGTATAGAACAGGTCCTAAGTGTCATCCGGACATATATCACGGCGATCGCGCTTATTTCCCTGCTCATTGGTGCGATTGGAATTGCCAATATTATGTTTGCCACGGTAACAGAACGAACCAGGGAGATAGGAACGATGATGGCGATCGGGGCGAAACGACGTGATATCTTGCAGTTATTCTTGTATCAATCCACGATCATCGGGCTCCTTGGTGGCCTTTTCGGTTGTATAATTGGTGCGAGTGGAAGCTGGTTTGTCGTTGACCTCCTTAACAAAAATATACAGAATCTAGGTGGAGCATTAAGCACTGGCACAATTCAAGTAACCTATGCCCCAGAATGGTTCCTGATAGCCAGTATCGTCGGTATCCTCATCGGGGTAGCTGCAGGGGTGTTACCTGCACGAAAAGCAGCAAAGATGGACCCAGTGGTTGCACTCCGGTACGAATAAAGGTTTTTACGGGTTTGATGGAGCCTGTTTTTTCTCCATCGCCGCAATTTTTTCAAGCTCTTCTCTGATATACCGCAACGCCTGCTCCTTGTCGGGGCCAAGACCAACTGCATCAGGGCTTATCTCGTTTTTCTTCAGTTGCCTCAACCACCGTTCCAATACCTGTTTTTGATCCATTGTTTCTCACCTACACAGACCCTATATTGCAAGAGACGTATATTAACCCATAGAGACAAAGCGAAGAAAAAAAGTTAAAATACCGAAAAACAATACTGTTATTGGAAGAGTGAATAATGTCATACTTTTGGAAAAAAAACGGTACTCTTTACCATTGGCACCTCCAATGTAGATCGGTCCCGGTCTATGTGAGAACCAATCCAGATTGGGAGGTCAGCGAACAACGTCCCACAGACAAGGAGCGCTGTAAAGAATGCCGTGAGAAAGATATCGCACAACGAATAAAAGGAAAATTCTAGCTGGGTTACAGAAAACGATGCTTATCGACGCGCCACGGGTTTGTTCTGTGGTAGACCTAACATGATCCGCTTTAACTTTTTCTTCGTATTATAATCATAGACCACATCGATTTTTTTCCCGGTAAAGGGGTTTAATCCGGTCCAATACATACACGACGACACGGTCATAGGCGTTGGGGTGAACAACTGGAATTGCTCAATATTTTCCAGATGCCTTTTTTTAATGATGTCGCGTAAGAACAAGACTTCACTCAGGGTATCGCCGGGATGTCCAATCATAAAATAGTACCGCAACGCTTGTTTTTTACGTTCATTAATTGCAGAAAAATACGCAAGGAACTCGTCAAACCGTGAGTTATCCTTCCCCATCAAGGTGACAACTTTATTTGAAAAGTGTTCAGGAGCGATTTTGAGACATCCAGAGATGTGATGGTCGGAAATTTCTTTGATATATTCTCTGCTTTCTAGCGCCAAGTCATATCGGATGCCGCTGCGGATAAAAATTTTTTTCACCCCTTCGATCTGTCGAGCTTTTCGTAACAATGTAATGAGTCGTTTATGGGTTTTATCTAACTGAGGGCACTGGATACATGTTCCTTGACACGGGGTGGTTGTCGTTTCAGGACGAGTACACACCATCGCATACATATTCGAAGACGGACCAACGAAATCATCAATATATCCTTTAAAACCAGGGTGCTTCGTCAGCCGTTTAATTTCTGCAAGGATGCTTCCCTCAGACCGTGAAATAATCCGATCTCCCTGATGAAGAGAAAGTGAACAAAAATTACAGGCGCCAACACATCCACGATGAACCACCACGGAAAACTTTCCCATCTTTAACAAGGATTTCGGGTGCAGTTTCCGTGAGTACTCTAAGGAATAAATCCAATCCAAATCCCTGGCGGTATACTCAGGGTACTTATATTGCAGGACGTAACTGTTCGTATATTCTTGTGCGAGATTCTTGTTATTTGAAAATTTCATTTGCATATCACAGAATTTCCGTTTATCCTCAATGACTTCCTTAAATGAGGGAAGAAGCTCAAACGACGCATCAAGGTCTTTACTAAGGACGCATGTTCCTTCGATTTCTCGTAGCTCTTTTTGGTGTTTTAACCGCTCAGCAATCTCAATGATCTGTTTCTCCCCGTTCCCATAGACAAGGATGTTTGCGCGAGAATCAAGCAAGATACTACGCCGGATGTTGTTATCCCAATAATCATAATGGGCAAACCGTCGCAAGGACGCCTCAATGCCACCGATGACAATCACACTTGACTTAAAATATTCCTTCAGTTTGTTACAATAAAAAATCACTGCACGATCAGGCATTTTCGTGGCATCACTGTATGTATCTTCGACTCTTTTTCGTTTCAACGGTGTATAGTTATGAACCATGCTATCAATCGAACCGGAAGTGACACCAAAACAAAGTCGAGGCGCTCCTAACTTTGTATAGTGTTCTTTTATTTCCGGTTTCTCGATAACACCGACACGGTAACCTTTCGCGTCAAGCACCTTTGCAATAACACCCACCGGTGAGAGCGGATGATCATCGTAATACTCCCCGCTGATAAGAATTATATCAAAATCACTACCGGTCTTCGAGATCATACTTTTGTATCTTATAGAATCCTGCTATATAAACATTCAACAATAATGACACCGGAAAGATTCATTAATGTCCTGCTTTTTCCGTTGCCGATGACAGATATCCTAATCACGAACGATGACGGCCACAAATCCGCAGGGTTTGTCCCCCTCATCAAAGAACTTTCAAAAGAATTCTCAGTAACCGCTGTTGTCCCTGACCGAGGACGAAGCTGGATAGGCAAAGCAATCACGACAAAAAAAGAACTACGACTCAAAAAAATTAACTACCAAGGGGTTGACATGTTCCTTCTTGACGGAACCCCTGCTGATTGTGTACAAATAGGGTTATATGATATTGTGGACACACGCCCAAAAATGGTGATCTCAGGAATAAACATCGGACTGAACATCGGACAGGCACGGACGCTGAGTTCAGGAACGATAGGGGCAGCAATAGAAGGATCTATTGACGGGGTGAGAGCAATCGCCTCATCACTGTCCATCCCTCTCGATATAAGAGATAATGTAACCGATTTTTATCATCCAAAAAGCTATCCTCTCTTTGAAAACGCGGCGAAGATAACAACAAAAATTGCCACCATTGTCATTAACAAGGCCTTTAATGACGTGGATCTCTTTTCCCTCAATATCCCGTTTCATGCTACCATTGATACGCCGTTAGAGGTAACGACTCTCTTTAAAACACGGTATGGTAGACTTTTCCATAAGAAAGGAAATAAGTTCCTTCATCAGACCCCGCCAGTAGAATATAAAAACATGGAAGAACACTCCGATCTCAAAGCATTAAGTGAAAACAAGATCTCACTCACGCCAATGAATATCTCATTTGCTGCACTTCATTCATTAAAAACCGTGGAACATGTCTTTAAACAAGAATGGTAAAGATACCTGTTTTTTATGCCACAAAAAAGAACGCGATCGCGATAATAGAATAGACACTTATCAACTGTGCGCCTTCTAACCAATTACATCTCCCATCAGCAGAAAGATAGTTTACAATCAACACAGCAAGCATGACAGCGAGGATCTGAAAGGGAGTGAAAACAAGTGAAAAACCAAAATTAAAAACTGAGCTGATTAGCATAAGTATAGGGACGACGAATAACGCAATCTGTATCGCACTACTCAACCCTATCTCAATAGAGACATCAAGCTTGTTTTCTAATGCGAAATGCACCGCGGTTGATTTCTCCGCGATATTCGTAATAATCGCAATGATCACAATCCCGATGAAGGTTTGTGTAATCCCAATGGTGACCGCAGCGGTCTCTATGCCGTGGACAAGGAACTCAGATTCAACAGCAACGACAACTACCGTGAGCAATAAAATAGAAGCGGCAAGTTTTTTACTCATCGTTGGTTTTTCGTGTGTTGCCTTCATCTCATCACTTGCATCAAAAAGATCCTTATGTGTACGTAAGGAGAAGAACAGCCCAGCAAGATAAATCAAGGTCATGACAACAGCGACAGCATTACTGAGGACCTGGATATGAGTGCCTTTTGGATTAAGGAAATAATACACACTAGGAATTGCCAGTCCAGCAACAACAATAATAAGCATCGTCGAAGACACAGCAATGGTCTCGTTGTTGAATCGTTGATTTTTAAACCGCAGACCACCA
>Ga0315289_10001222_pt1 | contig 40178 bp, 35 predicted proteins | sample YL17G11_40_MG_FD_203452 | JGI IMG/M metagenome (GOLD analysis project Ga0315289, IMG submission 203452) | Sediment microbial communities from Yellowstone Lake, YNP, Wyoming, USA - YL17G11_40 | ecosystem: Environmental > Aquatic > Freshwater > Lake > Sediment | place: USA: Wyoming | collected... | reverse complement strand
GTTGAAATATTCCTTTATTTAAAAATATATTTCAACTTAACAAATTAATCTTTTTCTGTCAAATAGAAAAAGCGCTTCGAAGTTCCGAGGCGCTTTTGAGTCTTAGAAGTTTCTTAAGGCATTTTCAGCAGCAATTAATTTTTCAGTTGATACATATGACATATTAACTACTGGTTTGTCTTGCCAATCACGGAGTTGCCTAAAAAATTCAGCTTCATCAGGGATTAATCCTCTACTTTTTGCATTGGTATACCAGGAAGTGCCAGGAAGAGGAAGCGCGAAGTTAACCGATAAGGACTTTATTCCCAATTTGGAGACAAAGGCAAATGTATTTTCTAAGGATTTTTCCGTTTCCTTAGGATGACCGATCATTAGAAAACTGCCATCAGCGGAAATACCCAAATCCTTAATAATGGTTATTGCCTTTTCAATATTTGTTAGAATTACTCCTTTTGTCGTATTTCGTAATATTTGCTCATCACCTGATTCAATGCCGATACGAATTCCTCGGCAACCAGCTTTTTTCATTAAACATAACGTCTGTTTGCTTAGAGAAATTACTGTCGTCGCGCGCATCAGACAATCAAAGCTCATCCCTAGATCCAAATCAACTAGATTTTGACAAAGCATTCTGATCCTTTTTTCTGTCGGACCAAAGTTATCATCCCTAAAATATACTCCTTTGACTCCGAATTCTTTTTTTTGCCAAACTATTTCGGATATGACATTTTTTATTGAGCGAAATGAAATTTTCGGCCAAAGAAAAGGTGTTTGGCAAAATTTACATTTATGCCCACATCCGCGGTGAGTTATTAGAGTTAAGTAGGGATAGAATGCCTCAAGATAAGGAATTCTTGGTTTGGCTTGGAAATAGTATGCCAGATCAAACAAATCATAAGCTGGGAATGGAATAGAATCAAGATTTTTGATTTGTAGGCGCGGTTGAGTAAATTGAATATCTTCTCCATTTTTATAACAAATGCCCCGCACCTTATCTAGGGTGCATTTTTTAGAAATTGTTTCAATCAAGTCAATAATTGTTTCCTCTCCTTCTCCTAAGACTGCGATATCAGCGCTAGTATTTTTAAAAACTATTTCAGGAGAAGAAGTTACGAGAGGACCTCCCAGGACAATGGGGATTTCTGGCCTTATCATTTTAATAAAGGCCACAATTTGTTCAGTGAAGTAAAAGCTGTCAGTAAAGACAGTAATCCCAATCAAATTAAAATCATTATTATTTAACTCTTCTCGGAGCATTTTTTCATCTCTCAAGTTAAAATCAAAAATAATGACTTTGTGTCCAGCCATACGGATAACACTGGCAATATAAGCAATGCCTGGTGGAACGTACATCCTTAAAGCTTGATGCTTTAAATTTAATCGCGGGTTTATCAATAAAATTTTCATTTTTCCTCCTTTTGTCAAAGTTCTTTCTCTTTTCTTTTCTCAACTTTTTTTAAGAAAAGGAAAAAGGTGGGGATCTTGCGATCCCCGGGATTTATTTTTTTGGCTTTAGGGAAAAACCCTGTGTTCCAATCCGATCGCCCATTAAATGATATTTACCAAGGCCACCCATCTCTCTTTGGTGCGCGATATAGATTATTGGATTGGCAGAGTTAAGTTTTATCTGGCCTTTTTTGTCCAGCAGATATTCATTTGCCCAGGAAGCGACAACTTTACTAATAAAGACAGTATGTTCGCCAAGATGGATAATGTGATGATCTGGATTCTCAAGCCGGCATTCAATATGACCAAAACATTGTTCTATCGCCTCTGTTTTAATAATCCTGCAGGGTATTGGCGTAAGACCAAATTTTTTGAATTTATCTGTATTGCGTCCCGAGTAATTTCCGCACAAGTCAACTTCCTTAAGTAACGATGAGCCCGGTATATTTACGCAGAATTCCAAAGCTTTGAGTACTAGCCCATGGGAATAGCGTTTTGGACGAATACACACTGCGATGTAAAGTGGTTTGAAGCAACAGACAAGAATATCAGAAATAGAAATGATATTTGTTCTGTTATGATCTTCATCGTAAACTGTGAGCAGTGTTGTTGAACAAAAGGGCAATCTAGGATGCAACCATCTTATTTTTTTGTCTTTTTTCATTGCACTTAACTCCTTTATTTTTTCAGGTAAATGTGGAAGCGGACAAAAAATTCAATGCCGCTGGTTTCAGGAACGGTCAGAGTTTTTTTATAAGTCCGCTGATGCCATGCCAAATCTAGCCCCCATTTATCATCGCGAAAAAGAATATTGGGGCCATAGCCATGGGTGATGTTATCAACATCAAAGTTGCCCCACGATTCTTCTTCTAATCCGATTTGCAGCCACTTTAGAGCTTTGTATTCAACCTGGCCAAACCAGTAAGCAGCATCGCTGTCAGGCCGCCAACGAAAGTCAGTCAGGGCATAGAATTTTTGCCAGGACGGTGAAATCCGTAAGTTGATAATTTCCTCATTTGATGGGAAATAATAGCCTAAAGCAGGTTCCAAATCCAACCATTTAAAGGGTTTAAAACCCAGTCCCACAAATCCTAGTGGCGCTAGAACGCCAGCCGAAAGGTTGCCTGCGGGTATAAAATGCATGCGCAGATCAATTTTGGGTGTTTCGCTGATAGCAGTTTGTCCATTAATAGTTAGCCGCGACCTAGCTGGCAATTCAGCCGCATAACTTGCCATTCCCAATAAAAGGAAGGCAATCACCATAATTACTACTTTCTTCATTTCCTTTTCTCCTTTTTAAAGATCGTATTTTGTCATAATACTATGACAATACTTGACAATATCAATAAATTGCTATACAATAAAGAGTGTCGTCAGATTACGACAAAATAACAAATAATTATGCTTGATAATATATTTCAACAATTACAATTAAAAAATGAGCATACATTAGTATACTCAATGCTTTTGGAATCAGGGCCTTTACCAGCTGGCAAACTGGCTAAAAGAGTAAATATGCCCAGATCATCCCTTTATGGATTTTTAAGTGATTTGAGTCAGAAGGGCTTGGTTTTGCAGTCAGAAAAACAGGGCGTGAAAATCTGGCAAGCCAGCCCGCCTGAAAAAGTGCAGGAGGTTTTAAATGATGAAATTAATCAAATAGAAAAAGCCAAGGCTTCATTTGATAATATTTTACCCGATCTGAAAGCTAAACAAAAAACTGACTTTATCATCCCAAAATTCACTTATTACGAAGGAGCCGATGGCGTTAGGCAGATGATGAAGGATGTTTTGCTTTATCGCGATCTGGAAACAGAAGCCTTTTGGCCGATTAAAGACATGCTGGATGTTTTGGGACCTGACTATCTGGCTAATCACAACAAAGAAAGAATAAGGAGGAATATTTCTTTGCGAACCATTTGGATAAAAGGCCGTGAGGTTGATATTAAAAAAAATATTTTTTTGGGTGTGGGTAAAGAATTTAAAAGGGAAATCAGAATGGCGCCCCAGGGCGTGGAAAGTTCTATGGGTTATTGGGCTTATGGTAATAAAGTCGCTTTCATGTCTTCTAAAAAAGAAAGCTTTGGCTTTATTGTAGAGTCAATGGAATTAAGACAACTTTTAAAAACCCAGTTTGAGATACTCTGGCCACTTTCCAAGCCAATCAAAGCTGAGCCAAAATATACTGACAAATTCATTGAAAACCTTTAATTTATTCCTTAAAAATGCTATAATTTAGGCGAGTTTAATTTACTTAATACTTAATTCTTTATTCTTAATTCTAAAAAAATGTCCTACCAAACCAACATTCTCAAAGCCACCAAGGAAAACAAATTTTTCCGCCAGGTACTATTTACTGGCAAAAAGAGCCAGCTCGTGGTCATGAGCATTAAAAAAGGCGGTGATATTGGCGAAGAAACCCATGCTAATGTGGAACAAATCTTATTTTTCTCCAAAGGCGAAGGCAATGCTGTTTTAGACGGCGTGGAATCACCAATTGGCAAAGGTGATGTTGTAGTGGTAACACCAGGCACAAAGCATAATTTTATTAATACTGGCAAAGGAACCTTAAAGGTCTATACAATATACTGCCCGCCAAATCACATTGATGGCAGAATTCATAAAACCAAGAAGCAGGCTGAAAAAGACAAAGAAGATGAGGAATTTGGGCATAAGGTGGAATAAAAATAAAAATTTAATATTTTTTTGGAGGCGAGAATAAGAATTCTCGCCTCTTTTATTCTAAGTTGACAAAAATTCATTTAGTGCCATAATTAAAGTGGTTCTTTAGAACTGAAATAAACTTAAAAAAGGAGGAATTTTCCCATGAAAAAGGCGAATAAGAACGCTAAAAAGCGTAAAGGGAAAAGCGTCAAAAAAATGCAACCTCCTTTTCCAAAAATGGAGGGCGCAAGGAAGAATAAAGCTAAAGGGAAAAAGAAAAGAATAAAACCAGATGTAAATCCACCTCAGCCAAAACTCTGGAGGAGAATTTTACCAGCGGCAATTTTGGCAAGTATCATTGCCTTACTCCCCGTCCCTTTATGTTTACTTTTCTGGCCAGACCCGTTCTGCAAATTACTTTTAGTCGGAATGCTGGTAGTTGCTGTTATTGTATTTTTAGGGTTAGTTTTTGACGGGAGACCTGCTAAACCAACAAAAACACAGCGAATATTCTACCCCCCAAAAAAGATTCCGGTAAGAAAACTCAAAGGTTATCGCCCAAAAGATGGGAAATTGGAAAGATTATGGGACACCCAGGGAAATGAATTGATTGAGGTAGCAAAAAAGAAAGCTTGTTCCGGCGATTTACAGTGGGAATTCACGCACCCTTGCGTAGTATGCGGGAAAGGTTTGCACAACTATGCGAATAATATCACTAGCATCCCTTACAGACAGAGCTGCGACGAATGTTCTACTCTAGGGGACTGGGAAAGAAGAGGATGCCGCTACCCTCATTTACACATTAATTGGCGAAAAGGGTGTGATGAATGTTCTATTAAAGCTGAATGTTTACTTTACCAAAAAATGATTGACGAATTTCACAGAAACGCATCGAACTCATATTCAGGCGGAAATTCGCGAGGATTGGGTGAATGGGCCGGTCCTGGTCATCATGGCGGCGGTTCAGACGTGGTTTAATTCAACAGAAGGGCTGAAAATCAGCCCTTTTTTCTTTTGATAGATTGACAGAAATCCTATTTTGCGCTAAGGTAAAGTATACAAATTCAAGAAAGAAAGGTGGTGATAATCATGGAAGGATACTGGACCTTGAAAATCAGACGTGCTGTGGTTTTGGCTGCTGATATTTTAAGGAACGAAAGAACAGAAGGTATCCCTAACATTTTTTTAAACATGGGTACAGCTATTATTATGGCTCTTTTAAAAGCTCCTCAGGAGGTTGTAACTGCCTCAATTTTACAGGGTGTGTTGAGCAATATTACAGATAAAGAAAAATTTAAAAATCTTCAAAATCAAATAATGACTGAATTCGGTTCAGATGTGCTAATGCATATGCTAATTCATCCCCAGCCATATTATCCTATGTTTTGGAAAGATGAAGATTTTAAAATTTTTCCCGAACTGGAAAATTATTCAATTGAAAAAATATTTAAAGCTGTTGTAATGGGCGCTCTTGCTCATGGGGATCAGCGTCGCAAAGAAAAAAATATTCCCTTTTTCTGCCATCCGCTGAACACTGCTATTCTTTTGGCTTTGCTGCGAGCATCGGAAGATCAAATTATTGCTGCAATTTTGCATGATACACTGGAGGACACCAATTTAACAGCTGAGGAGATTGGCGATGCTTTTGGCCCAGATGTTCTGCGGATAGTTTTATCAGGAACAGAATTAGATAAATCCCAGTCTTGGGAAGAGCGTAAACAGCAGACCATCCAAAGGCTGTACGAAGCTGATTTGGACGTTAAAGTAGATATCTGTGCTGATAAACTGGATAATTTGCAGTCAATTTATGACGCTTTGCTTTCCGAGGGCTGCAATAATCCGGCTGCAATTAAGAATGCTGAAGTGTGGGGGAGTTTTACTAGGGGTTATGAATCCCAGAAATGGTATTATCAAAGCGTAGTCCGAGCCTTATTCCATGATCTTGAAAAAATTGCTAATCCGCCTAATATTTTCGGCACACTGATGCGTCTGGCTGAAAATGTTTTTGGCGAAAGAATAATTAACGACGAAGTAATTCGCGCCAAAGTGCCTTCTAGGCATTAATAAACCCGCTAATTTTAGTTAGCGGGTTTTTTGCTTGAATTTTAGAAATATTAATTTATCCACGAGCCCGGCCAACTATATCTTCAGCATCTGCTAGCTTGATAGAGAGCAATTTGGAAATGCCATCATCGCCCATGGTTATGCCATAGAGCACATGGGCATAGTGCATGGTCACGCGATTATGAGTAATTAAAATAAATTGGGTTTTTTTAGCTAGCTCAACAATGATGGTATTAAATCTTTCTGAATTGGCTTCATCTAAAGCCGCATCAACTTCATCAAGCACGATAAAAGGGGAGGGATTATTATAAATAATGGCGCAGATTAAGGCAATTGAGGTTAAGGCGCGTTCACCGCCTGAAAGCATGCTGATAGATTTGATTTTTTTGCCAGGCGGCACTGCGCGGATTTCAATGCCAGAATAACTCTCTCTTTCTTTTTGTTTGAGCATTTTTTCAAATTTATCAGCCCTGGCTAAAACACCTGCTTCTTCTTCAGCCTCCGAATCTCCTTCAGGAGCGGAGGAGGCCTCTTCTTTTTTAACTTCTTCGGCGCTGACTTTTACTAATTCTGCCTGCCCGCCATTAAATAAAATTTTGAAATATTTTTGAAATTCACGGTTAATTTCCCGGAAAGCCTTGTCAAACTGTTCTTTAATAGTATTATCCAGCTCTTGTATTATTTTTTCCAAAGATAATAGCGCGTTTTCCAAATCATCAAACTGGGTTTTGAGAAAATCATAGCGCTCTTTGATTTCTTGATATTCTTTCATGGTTTCGTCATCAATGCCGCCGATAATTTCAATCTGGCGCTTTAATTGTTGGATTTTTTGATTAGCTAAATCTTCGGCCAAATCCAATTGTGGCTGATGCTGCTCAATAATTTTTAAATCCAGATTGTCTAATCTGATTTCTGTTTCCAAATCTTCTTTTTTGGTGGCATATTTGGCCAGTTCAATATTTAATAGGTTAATCTGCTGGCTCAAATTATTGATTTGCGCTTGTTTATCCTGAAACTCTTTTTGCAGGGCAAGCAAGGTTTCTTTTTTATTCTGTTCTTCTAGGTTGAATTGGCTGATTTTTACGCCTTGTTCCTTGACTTTGCTTTCCAGCCCAGTAAGTTTAGTCGCAATTAGCTGCAGCTCTTTATCAATCTGGATATTGATTTCTTTCTTACTCTCAATTTTTAAGAAAGAAATTTCTTTATCAATTTTTTCCCGCTCGTTTTTCTGGCGGCTTATTTCTTCCTCCAGCGCTATAATTTTTTCTTTTTTTAAATTAAGATTAAGAGTTAATTGGCTGATTTCCAGGATTAGGTCGTTTTTTTGATTAGTCAAGGTTTCTAATTGGTTTTGCAAGTTAAGCAAATTTGCAGTTCCTTGTTTTTGGCTATTTTTTAATTTTTCCAGATAAAGAGATAATTTTTGGGAAATTTCCCTGGCTTGATTGCGGATTTCATTCAGTTCTTCTATTTTTTCAATCTTAGACAATTGACTGACTAAATCTTGCTGCAGTGCGAAGATCCCTGCCAGTTCTTTTTCCGCTTCAAAAGGCAGCTGGGTGGTTTTTTGAATTTTACTTAATTCTGCCTTAACATTTTCCAGGCGCTGGCTGACAGATTCCAGATTTATTTTCCTGCCTTGCAAGTTTTCCTCCTCTTTTTTACTTAAATCTGCAATTTCATTAATCTGCTGCTTTATCTGGCTAAGTTGGGTATTAAGCTCTAGGCTTTTTTTATTCAGCCAGACCAGATTGCCTTGCCCTTGCTTGTCCAATTCTAAGTCCATTTTAGCCTGCAAGATTGTCTGTTCGCGCAAAAGCTCATTTTTCTGCTGGTTTAAATTATTATACTCGCCTTGGATTTTTTCAAAAAGAACTTGGCGTGAGCTTTCAGCGGAAAATTCCTGAATTTTGGCTTGTACAATGTTAATCGCACTATTAAGTTCGCCATAGGATTTTTCTAGCTTACTTTTTTGAGTGATAATTTCCTTTTCTTTGCGATTTAAATCCTGCCAGATTTGGGCAAAATAGTTTAATTGCAGATTTTTTAGTTCTTTTTCAATTTCCTCGCGCTTTTCCAGGCGTTTAACCTGGCGGCTTAAAGATTTTAAGCGCGGCTCTAATTCATTTAAAGTCAGCTGGGTTTGGCCCAGGTTTTCTCTGGTCGCTTTGAATTTATTCAAGGCCTGTTCTCTTTTTATTTGAAATTGGCGCACGCCGACTGCCTCGTCAAACAGTTCTTTTCTTTCCTGCAAAGAAGCAGAAAGCACTGAATCAGCCATGCCCTGGCCAATTATGGAATAAGTACGCTGGCCGAAATTAGCTTTGGCTAAAAGCAGCTGGATATCAGTCAAGCGCGCTTTATTATTATTTATAAAATATTCACCTTCACCAGACTGGTAAACGCGGCGGGTAATAACTAATTCTGTATAGTCAATGTCAGCCTGTTTATCATGATTATTTAAAGATAGAGAAACTTCAGCAAAGCCCAGCCGCGCTTTTTTATCAGAACCGGAAAAAATGACATCCTGACTTTTTTTGCCGCGAATCATTTTTAGACTTTGTTCACCCAAAACCCAGCGGATCGCGTCAGCCACATTGGATTTGCCAGAGCCGTTTGGTCCGACAATGCCAGTAATGCTTTTAGCGCCCTTGACTTCAGCAGGAAATTCCAAGACCGTCTTTTTAGCAAAAGATTTAAAACCTTGGATTTCTAATTTCTCTAGAAACATTAAAAAATTGATTTATACCTGGCTTTAGCCAGCCCACTTCCGCCGTCGTTGCGCTATGGCGGACAAGAAAGTAGGGTATAAGGTTAATTAAAAAAAGAAGCGGGGACAAATCCCTAACCTTATTATAAAATATTTTTTAATATCTGACAAATAAAAACTGGCTTGACTTTTAGTAAAAAATTTGTAAAAATTAAAAGCAGATTTTTGAAACAAAACCAAATTTGACAAGCCATCCTTCGCCCTTCAGGCTTCGGATGGCAGGGAGGAAAAATGAGTGAGGGAAAATATCGTTTTTTAGTGGAAGATAAAAAAGGTTGGCGAATTGAAAATGTGCCAAAAGGAGGAGTTCAAAACTGGATTATAGGCAATCCAAAAGCAATTTTACTGCGTTTTGCAGTAGTTTCTAGAACCGGAGCTGGTATTATGCCCTGCGATACCAAAGAGGAGGCAGTGCAAAAAGCCCAAGAAACAGGCGATATCGTTCAGGTTATCAAACCTAATCAAACAATTTTCGCCAATTTACCCCAAAACGCAATCGATCTCATTTACCAGTGCTAAAATAGCACAAGTGGTCCGATGCACATCGGACCGCTTTTATTTTAGGCAGTTGACAATTTTAAAGAGATTTGCTAATTTATTCTTATTGATTGCCACGGTAGCTCCTGCCTACGCTCCATCCTCCGTAGCAGTAGCCTGCTACTGCGGAGGACGGGTAAAGCTTCGGCAGGCAGGCAAATTGGGTGAGTTTCCGCCAAAGGCGGATCCGCCATAGCATTGCGAAGGTGGACGACTCCTTCCCGTGGCTTTCCCAATATATTTGGGAAATTTATGGTCCAGCAGTTATGGAGAACGCCGGCTGAGGTAAGCCGGAAACGTGGGTCTCAATCCCGCCTGGGCCACCATAAACTATTTTTTGCGCTCAAGTTTATGGCGCAACTAAAAATATTTTATTCTATTCAATATGGCATGCCCAGAACCCAACGTGGTTCTGGGCGGTTTTTTTCTTGACTGTAATAAAAAAAATTGCTATGCTTTTATATTCTGAATCGGGGTGTAGCTCAGTTGGCAGAGCGCCTGCCTTGGGCGCAGGAGGTCATAGGTTCGAGTCCTGTCATCCCGATTTAACCTTTAAAACAGGAGGTATTTTATGAAATATTTGGAATTTGTCTGTGGCGCCTGCGGCGGACAATTAGTCGAAGTCAGAAGAGGCAGGTTTAACCGGGCAGTATATAATTGTGAGAAATGTAAAGACAATGAATTGGTGGAATGCACTGTTTGCCATAAGCCAAGGCAGCTTTGGGCTAATGAAGACCAAACCATCTGTGCTATCTGCGCCACAGATTATCAGGATGGCAAAATAAAGTTGAGTTCAGGCCAAATTAACAAAATTAGAAAAAATCCAGCCAGATTAAAATTAAAAAAATAAACCGCCCGGGCAATAGCCGAGGCGGTTTTTATTTTTAGATAAAAATGATAAGATTTTAGTATAGATAGGGCCAGGCCTAGGCCTAGACTGGCGAAAACGGCCGTTCTTGTCACCCTGAGCACAGTCGAATGGGTGATGTCGTCGATATATGGTTCGACTATGCTCACCATGACACTAAAAGGGCGTTTTCGCCCGAATTTATAAATTTGTATTCTCATGAGTTACTATCTAATTATCCGCGGTCCTCTAGGCTGCGGCAAAACAACAATTGCTAAAAAATTGGCCAAAACTTTGCCGGCCAAATATTTTGATATTGATAAAATTCTGCTTGATAATAATTTAATTAATGATCAGGAACAAGGCTATATTTCGCAAAGAAGTTTAATTAAGGTTAATGAAATTTTAGCTGTAGTAGCAGAAAAATTTATAAAAAAAGGCAAGCCGATTATTTTTGATGGCAATTTTTACTGGCAAGCTGTTTTGCAGGATTTAATTAGGAGATTAAATTTTCCGCATTATGTTTTTACCCTTAAAGTTCCAGTAGAAGTTTGTCTGGAAAGGGACAAGAAAAGAAAAAGTCCTTTGGGCCAAGATGCTGTTGAAGTAGTTTATAAAAAAACTAATGAATTTGATTATGGGATTAATATTGATGCAACTAAATCAGAAGAAGAAATAATAAAAGAAATTGCTAATTATATTAAATAATTATGAAATTCAGTAAAAGAGAAATAATTAAATTGGCAAACCAATATGAAATTGGCCAAATTAAATCTATTGAACCAGCCAAAACCAGCGGCAATAATAGTTTTTTAATTATTACAGATTTGGGTCAATATTTTTTACGTTTATGCGGTGAATTACATCGTTTTCGCAGTAAAGAAGAGATTGTGGGTGAGTTGGATTTACTGGTTATATTACAGAAGAATAATTTTCCAGTTATTGGCTATGAAAAAACCAAAATTGGGGAGAGAGTTGTAAGTCTAGAAAATCATAATGGTTATTTGAGGAAATATTTAGCTGGCGAGTTTGTGCAAAATAATCCCAGTGAAAAACAATTATCTGCGGTGGGAAAAATTTTGGGGAAATATCATAGAATTGTTGAAAATTATAAAATTACTAAGAGAGATAACATTAATTTTGGCTTGGAGAAGACAAAAAAGTTTTTTGCAGAACATAAGAACGAAATTTTACAAAGTAATTTTTTTCAAGCTGAAAAATTCGTGGAAGTTTTTGCCAAAGAAATAAATAATTTAAATTTTCCAGACAATTTGCCTCAAGGTATGCTCCATGAAGATTTGGGCGAACGCCATGTTATTTGGCAGAGCGATAAAATTTTAGCAGTCATTGATTTTGACCGCACATATTTTGGACCTTTAATTTTAGATTTAGGACAGGCCTTGCGCGGCTGGTGTTTTACTGATGATTGGCAAAACTGGAGCCAAGAGAATGCAAGAATATTTTTAACTGGCTATGAGACTGAAAGAAAGTTAAGTGATTTGGAAAAAGAATTTTTAGTGCCGGCGATAAAATTCGCTATTTTGGAAAGGGCTTTGTCTTTTTGTTTAAAATATATTTACCCTGATAAGCCAGATAAAGAGGATGAAAGGTTTGCATTGGATAGTTTGTTTCGGCAGATCAAACAAATAGAAATATAAAAAAGGAGCCAGTGGAATAACTGACTCCTTTATTTTTTACAAAGGCTTAAAAGTATAAGCCATTTTTCCCCTTTTGCCGGAAGGGATTACGAGATAAGCGGGAATCCCGGAAGTTTTAAGGATGACAAAATCCTCTTTTATTGTTTGTCCTCTTTTAAGGAAGTGACTCCAGAAATATTTGAGTATTCCTGGAATATTGCGCCAGTCGCGTGGCTTGCCAGTGCCAGCCCAGGCGCCCCTTTTTCCTTTATCAGCATCCCAGGCAAACTTGCCGTTCTCATACCATTTTAACATCCGGTCAAGCCAGAATTTAAGATGGGTATACCAGCTCGGAAGCAGATAACAGACTAGATCATAGCTTTTGAGCGGTAAGACAGCATTTTTCGTCGGGCCATGAACGTCTTCAAAAACATAAGTAGTGCAAGGATAGAATGAGGCCGGTATTTTATCGCGCTCATAGTCAAAATCCAGTGCAATTACTTTGCCGGAAAAGTTTTTTAGAAAGGACTCCAGCCATTTGAGAAAAGTACTTTTACCGGTTATGCCGATACTAGTTATTAGAATTTTCAAGATAAAACCTCCTTTTAGTTGATTTGTTATAGTATATCATTTTTATCTAATTGTCAAGCCTGTTTAATCTTGTAATCTTATTCTATTTTAATAATTTTATACTTTAAATTTTTTTCATTAATTTCAATTTCCACCTCATCATTTATTTTATGACCCAGCAAAGCCGTGCCAATAGGAGAAAGATGGGAAATGATGCCTTGTTGCGGATTTGTTTCCTGCGAGCCCAGGATTTTATAAAATTTTTTTTGGCCATTTGTTTCAATCGTTACTTGACTGCCGAGCTGGACGCAATTGCCTGGCGCGCATTCTTTAATGATAATGGCATTGTTTAATTTGTCCTGCAAAATCAAAATGCGGTTATTAATGCCGCGCAATTTAGCTTTAGCCATTTGATAAGCTGCATTTTCCGAAAAATCACCAAGTTTGGCCAGCTCTGCCACCTCATTAGCTGCGCGCGGCCTGGAAATTTTTATCAGGCGCTCAAGTTCTTTTTGCAATTCGTCTGCTTTTTGGGCAGTAATATAGGGATCATTATTTTGCTGAGCATTTTTTTCTGATTTTCGTTTGGGTATTTGCATAAATTTTTATAAGGCAATTATAACATGCCAAGTTTTTTATAAAAAGAAGAGACCCGTTAATACGAGTCTCTTTTTAGTCTAGTCATTTTATTAATTCAGAAATTGTTTCCTGCACTCGCTGTAAATTTTGTGGATGGATCGTTGCTTCTAGGATTTTCACTGGAAAAGGCATAACACTTAAGTACCAACCCCAAGTTGGATTTTCTTCTGACACAATAATTTTTTCAGCGTAACTTTCAGGCGCGACTTTGTGAGCGTGAAGCGACGCAGCGATTCTTTTTTGGAAATTTTCTTTTGTATCGCCGGGATCTTCTTCGTCAGGCATGGTAAAGTCGACTAAGTACAAGAGAAGACCGATTTTCTCAGTTAATTGAAAATGCAATCTTATCTTATGATTGAAATTGACTCCGACTTCAACCAATTTGGTTAGTATTTCGGGAAATGATACATCCTTTCCATCGCCCAGGTCAATCCGGGTTTTTTTTAGAGTTCCCAGCGCCTTGGTTAATAAGGGCAAATTTTTTATTTCCACAATTTCAGGGTTCATGATATCCTCCTTTGCTTGTTTGATTTCTAATATTATATTCTTTAAGAGTAATTGTCAAGCTCGTTTAGTTTTGTTAAGCTTTTAATATGGATAAACAGAAAATTATTAATAAAACTATAGAATACGTTAAATCTAAACAGCAGGGTGAGGCAACTGGCCATGACTGGTGGCATACTTATCGGGTTTATGAACTAGCAAGAAAGATTGGGCAAATTGAACAGGCTGATTTATTTATAGTTGAGCTGGCGTCTCTGCTGCATGATCTGGCTGATTGGAAATTTAATGATGATAATGCCGGGCCAATTCAAGCTAGAAAATGGCTGGAAGAATTAAATGTTGAAGAGGATAATATTGTTCATATTTGTGAGATTATAAAAAATTTATCTTTTAAAGGCGCGGGTGTCCCGGCTATCATGACAACAATTGAAGGCAAAGTTGTTCAGGACGCAGATCGCTTGGATGCAATTGGTGCTATTGGGATTGCCCGGGTTTTTGCTTATGGCGGGTATAAGGGCAGAGATATTTATAATCCGGAAATCAAGCCAATTTTGCATGATTCATCTGAGCAACAAAAAAACGCAGTTGGCACGACTATTAATCATTTTTATGAAAAATTGTTTTTACTCAAAGATTTGATGAATACGGAAACTGCCAAGGCAATGGCCGAGCAAAGGCATGAGTATATGGAGAAATTTGTGGAAGAATTTTTATATGAGTGGGATAATAAATAAATTTTTTATGCCAAAATTTAAACTAAAAACAACCTATAAACCAACAGGTGACCAACCCAAGGCAATTAAGCAGCTTGAAGATGGATTTTTAAAGTACCCGCAGCAAACACTTTTGGGCGTAACTGGGAGTGGTAAAACTTTTACCATGGCGAATTTAATTCAAAAGGTCCAGCGGCCGACTTTGGTTTTGGCGCATAATAAAACTTTGGCTGGGCAATTATATGAGGAATTTAAAGAATTTTTTCCCGAAAATAAAGTTTGTTATTTTATTTCCTATTATGATTATTACCAGCCAGAAAGTTATGTGCCCTCAACTGACACTTATATTGAAAAAGATACTGCTGTTAATGAAAGGATTGAAGAGTACCGTTTGGAAGCCGCATCATCTATTGCTTCGCGCAATGACGTAATTGTGGTGGCTTCGGTTTCCTGTATTTATGGCTTGGGAGATCCCAATGAATACAAAGGCGGAATTTTTACCATTAAAACCGGCCAAGTAATTGGTCGTGATAATTTGATTAAAGCCCTGGTTCACATTCAGTTTGAACGCAATGACACTGATTTACGCTCGGGCAGGTTTAGAGTGCGTGGCAATACCATTGATTTGATTCAGGGTTATGGCCGCAATATTTTTAGGATTAATTTTAAGGGCGAGGAAATAGATTCCATTAAAGTAATTGAACCAATTAATTTAAAAGTGCTGGAAGAAATTGATAAACTGGATATTTTTCCGGCTTCGCCATTTATGACTTCCCGGGACTCAATTGAACGCGCTTTGAAATCCATTGAAGCTGAACTAAAAGAAGTTTTACCGACTTTGCCACAATTGGAAGCGCATCGTTTGGAAAAAAGAACTAAATATGATTTGGAAATGATTCGCGAACTGGGTTATTGCAAAGGTATTGAAAATTATTCGCGCCATTTTGATGGCCGGGCTCCTGGTCAACCGCCACAAACCTTGATAAATTTTTTCCCAGAGGATTTTTTAATGATTATTGATGAATCGCATCAAAGTTTGCCTCAAGTTCACGGCATGTTTAAAGGCGACAAATCCAGAAAACAAAATTTAATTGACAATGGTTTTCGTTTACCATCAGCTTATGACAACCGGCCCTTGAAATTTGAAGAATTTGAAAAATATTTAAAGCATGTGGTTTATACTTCGGCCACGCCTTCAGATTATGAAACCAGAAATTCCGGGCAGGTAGTTGAGCAGATCATTAGGCCAACTGGCCTAGTTGATCCGGAAATTTTTGTCAGGCCAAGTGTCGGGCAAATGGATGATTTGATTTTTGAAATTAAAAAGACGATTGAAATGGGTAATCGTACTTTGGTGACGACATTAACTAAGCAAATGGCTGAAGATTTAACTGATTATTTTTTGAAGAGGGATATTAAAGTGACTTATTTGCATTCTGAAGTGGATACTTTAGAACGCACAGAAATCATTCATGATCTGCGTCGCGGCAAGTATGATGTTTTAGTTGGTATTAATTTGCTGCGCGAGGGTTTGGATATCCCTGAAGTCGGGTTGGTAGCAATTTTGGATGCTGATAAAGAAAGTTTTTTGCGCGATGCACGAAGTTTGATTCAAACTATTGGTCGTGCCAGCCGCAATGTTAATTCTCATGTCTTAATGTACGCCGATGTGATTACTGGTTCCATGAAAGAGGCAATTAAGGAAACCAATCGTCGCCGCAAAATTCAGACCGCATATAATGAAGAACATAAGATTACGCCAGCGTCTATTATCAAGGCCATTAAAGAAAAACCGGCAACTATTAAAAAGGAAGCTGATAAATTTGGTTTAAAGAAGGTTGGGTCCTTGGAGGAATTAATTATTGAAATGGAAACCCAGATGCAGATTGCGGCTGAGAATTTAGATTTTGAGAAAGCCATTGAGATCAGGGATGAAATTAGGAAATTAAAACATTAATCTTCGGGCGAAAACGGCCATTCGACTTGGCCCAGGGCAATCCTTACCATGGGAAGCGCCGTTTTCGCCGTGAATTTTTTTTAAAAAAATGTTATAATTATTTTACTAAAGGATCGATTGACAGGCTCAAATTTGTTTGCTAAAATTACCAATCGATCTTTTAAATTTCATGAGAACTAAATCAAAATCCGATAGAGGGAGGTCAAAAATGTCTTTAAAAAGAAAGCTGTCTTTTTTGTGGCACTATAGTGCACCCTATAAAAAGACAATCATTATTCTGCTGGTCTTATCTGTGATTGTGGCAGTTTTTGAATCAATCGGCCCGGTCTTATACGGTAAAATGACAGATACGGTATTAGGCCAAGGCGGACTTTTAGGTCTGTCAATTTGGCAACTTGCTTCAATCTGGGCAATTATTGCGCTGTTTACCATGATTTTAGATGAAGTAGTTAGTTATTATGTAGTAAAAGTGGAAATGGCGGTTGATCGCGATGCTACGGTTGAACTTTGCCAACACGCGGTAAATTTGCCAGTCAGCTACCATTATAATCAAAAGCCCGGCGAAGTCCTGAAAATTATTGACCGGACAGGCGATGCCTTTCGTTCAATTTATGAACTGGTTATTTTCAATTTTTTAGCCAGCATCTTAATGATGATCGTGGCGTTAATAGTCATGTTTTCAACCAATTGGCAGTTGGCCTTAATCATTCTGTGCACCATTGTAGCCTATTTTACTGTCGGCACCCAGTATCGGATGAAAGAGATTCTGCAAAAGCAGCAAGCAATTAATACTGGTTATAATAAGCTCTATGGCAATATAGGCGATATGCTGTCAAATATTTTCGCTGTTAAAACCAATACTGCTGAAAATTATGAAGTAAAAGACAAGCAGAAAGCATTCGGCTCACTGATTAAAATAGTCATGAAACAAATGCTTAACTGGGTCAGAATGGGCGTCGCCCAAAACTTGATCAGCCGTAGCAGTTATATCGTGGTTATTGTTATGGCCGTCTATCTGCTGGCGCAAAATAAAATGACGGCTGGTTCATTAGTCATGTTCATAGCTTATCTAGCCATGGTTTACCGGCCACTTGGCATGCTGACCAATAATTTTCGCTGGCTGCGCAGGCGCTTAGTGGATCTGGAAGATGCCATTAAAATCAAAGAGGTTGACCAGGAAAAGGATTTACCCAACGCTCGAACAGCAATTTTGCACGGCGAGGTTGAATTTCAAAATATCAGCTTCAAATATCCGGAACGGGAAATGGGCACCTTAGAGCATATCAGCTTTAAAGTGCCAAAAGGTAACACCTTGGCTATTTTTGGTGAAACCGGTTCTGGCAAGACCACGGTTTACAATTTGCTTTTCCAGCTTTATGAGCAGGAAGAGGGTGAAATTTTATTTGATGGAGTGGATTCCAGAGAGATCAAACGCTCTTCCATGCGAGAACAAATAGCTGTTGTGCCGCAAGATCCGATTCTGTTCAATGAAAGCATTTCGGACAATATCCGCTATGGTAAGCAGTCTGCAACTAAAAATGAAGTAATTGCCGCGGCCAAAATCGCCAATGCCCATGAATTTATCATGGATTTGCCCAAGGATTATGAAACCAAAGTCGGTGAGCGCGGAGTTAAGCTTTCTGGCGGACAAGTTCAGCGCGTGGCCATTGCCCGAGCAGCTTTAAGAAATCCCAAAATTTTAATTTTGGACGAAGCCACTTCATCTTTGGACCCTAAAGTAAAATTTGAAGTGCTGGATGCCTTGCAAAAGCTGATTAGCGGCCGAACGACCATTATTATTACTCATGATTTTTCCGCCATTACCCAATCAGCTGATCAGATTATTGTTTTAGATCAAGGTAAAATTGTCCAGCAAGGTAAACATCAGGAATTAGTTGGTCAGAGAGGCATTTACCGTGATTACTGGGATATTCAGCAAAAGCATTTACAACAAATTGAATAAAATTATAAAAGGGACTCGTAATGAGCCCCTTTTGTTTTTTTAGGCAACAGCGGCTAAAGGCCGCGCAATTATCCCCTGGAATTTTAATTCCTGGGGTTCTTTTTTTTCAACTGTACCGGTGGATATTTTTTTCTGCTCTATCCTGATAATTTCCTTGAAAGGAATCCGGTTTTTAAATATTGTTTCGGCATCTTTCTGGGTTTTAGCTAATATCTGGCAGTGTTTCTCGCCAGTTCCGTTTTGAAAAAAAATTTTGAAGAATGAAGAATGGGCGTAGGTTTTGGCAAACATAGGTTGCCGTAAAAATTGAATTGTGGAGTGTCCAGCATGTTTCGATCTTAAATAATATTGTACTTTCCCCTCAGCCTTGCTTTCATTTTCAGCATCTACGATTAGGTGCCAGTCGCTTTTGAAACGTTCATCTGTATAGAGGATGTGAAAGAGCATGGGTTGACTCCTTTATTAAACCCCTTTTAGGAGGTGAATTTCGCCATTTTGACGATATTGTATTTTATCATATTTTAATATTTTTGTCAAGTAAGTCGAGTTTAACCTTTGACAAAAGCCAAATTTTGCGCTAAAATGGTAATAACAAACTTAATAAATTTTCTTAGACCGGGTTAGAGAAAAAAGACCCGGGCTTTTTCCATTTATGGTAAATCAAAATAATAAAAATCAAGAATTTATCCAAATAAGAGGTGCTCGAGAGCACAACCTAAAAAACATTGACCTTGATATACCGATTAATAATTTTGTGGTGATTACCGGTGTTTCTGGCTCTGGCAAATCATCTCTGGCTTTTGATACTTTGTATGCCGAGGGTCAGCGCCGATATGTTGAAAGCTTGTCAGCTTATGCCAGGCAGTTTTTGGGTATTATGAATAAGCCAGATGTTGATTCCATTAAAGGGTTATCGCCGGCGATTTCCATTGAACAAAAATCAACGTCCAGGAATCCGCGTTCTACTGTTGGTACTGTAACTGAAATATATGACTATATGCGTTTGCTTTTTGCCAGAATTGGCCAGCCCCATTGCCCCAAGTGCGGTAAGGAAATTTCTTCCCAGGATGTGCAGACAATTTTTGAACGTGTACTCAAAGAGGCTGAAGGTAAAAGTGTGGAAATTTTATCCTCTTTGGTGCGCGGCCGTAAAGGCACTTATGAAAAAATGTTTGAGAATTTATTTAAGCAGGGCTATTCCAAGGTACGGGTTAATACTAAGGAATATATTTTACCAGCCAAAATTACTTTAAATAAATTTGAAAAGCATGAAATTGAAATTGTCGTGGACTCATTTAAAGTAACCAAAGAAAATCAGAGCCGGCTTTTTGATTCTTTGGAAACGGCGGTTGATATAAGTCAAGAAGGAATTATAATGATTAAAATTTTGGGTAAATCGGCCTCGGTTGGTGGTTCGACTAAGCTCACCATGACAACCTCGGCCGGCCAAGAAATATTATTTAACACAAAGTTAGCCTGTGCTAATTGCGGTATTAATTTTGAAGAAATTCAGCCGCGCATGTTTTCTTTTAATTCTCCTTATGGCGCTTGCGTAGAATGCCATGGCTTGGGCGGAATTTTGGAATTTGCTGAGGACTTGATTATTCCCAACCATGAACTTTCTATTATGGAAGGCGCAATTGCGCCCTGGAAAAAGCAGGTTTTTGGTTTTGTGGGCCAAAAAGTTGAGGCCTTGGCTAAACATTATAAATTTGATCCGGAAATTTCCTGGAAAAGATTGCCGAAAAAAATCCAGGATATTCTTTTGTATGGTTCTGAAGAAAAAATTGATTTTGAATTAAAGTCGCGTTCATCAGAAGCTGAATATGCCTGGAAAGGTTATTTTGAAGGTATAATTCCGCAACTGGAACGTTTATATAAACAAACTGATTCTGAAGAACGCCGCCAGGACATGGCGCGCTATATGCGTTCCAGTGAATGCCCGCTCTGTCATGGCCAGCGTTTGAAACCAGAAAGTTTGGCTGTGACTATTGATAAATTTAATCCGCCTTCGCCAAGGCTTCGGCGGATTGAAGAGCAGAAAGAAGCGGAATTTACAGGTAAAAGTAAGGATAGTTTCAATATTTTTGAAGTAACCCAACTTTCCATTAAAGACTGCCTGGATTTTATTACTAATTTAAAACTTAATGAGAAGAGGGCGCAGATCGCCAAGCAAATTTTAAAAGAAATTAAGTCACGCCTAACTTTTATGATTAATGTAGGTTTGGATTATCTAACTCTGGGCCGTTCAGCCAGCACTTTATCTGGCGGTGAAGCGCAAAGAATTCGTTTGGCCACGCAAATTGGTTCTGAATTGCGCGGGGTCTTGTATATTTTAGACGAACCCTCAATTGGTTTACATCAAAGGGATAATAAAAAATTAATCGCGACCTTAAAACAATTGCGAGATCTGGGCAATACTGTGATTGTGGTTGAACATGACAAGGAAACAATGGAAAGTTGCGACTATTTGGTTGACATGGGACCATGTGCTGGTATTCATGGCGGTAAAATTGTGGCTGAAGGGACTTTAGATCAGGTTAAAAAAAATAAAGAATCATTAACTGCCCAGTATTTGAACGGATTTAAAAGAATTGAGGTGCCGAAAAAACGCAGGGCATGGTCTGATTATTTGGAAGTTTTTGGCGCCAAGGCCAATAATTTAAAACAACTGCGCCTTAAATTTCCTTTGCGAGTTTTAACCTGCGTGACTGGCGTGTCTGGTTCTGGCAAATCAACTTTGATTAATGAAACCTTATATAAAGAACTGGCTAAGCGTTTGTATCATTCTAAAGAATTGCCAGGCAAACATGAAAAATTAACCAATGTTGGTTTTGTTGATAAAGCGATTATAATTGACCAGTCGCCGATTGGCAGAACCCCGCGTTCCAACCCAGCGACTTACACCAAAATTTTTACTGACATTCGCGACATCTTTGTGCAAACGCCCGAAGCCAAAGTTCGTGGCTACAAACCGGGCCGGTTTAGTTTTAATGTGCGCGGCGGACGTTGTGAAAATTGCGAAGGTGACGGCGTGATTAAAATTGAAATGCATTTTCTGCCCGATGTTTATGTGCAGTGTGAAAAATGCAAAGGCAAGCGTTATAACCGCGAAACATTGGAAGTGCATTTTAAAAATAAAAACATTGCTGATGTTCTGGCAATGAGCGTGGAAGAAGCCCATCAATTTTTTTATGACATTCCTTTAATTTCTGATAAATTACAGTTACTTAAAGATGTAGGTTTAGGCTATATAAAATTAGGCCAGCCAGCCACCACTTTATCAGGCGGTGAAGCGCAACGCATAAAGTTAGCTTCTGAATTAGGTAAACGCGCAACAGGCAAAACTTTATATATTTTGGACGAGCCAACAACTGGCTTGCATTTTGATGATATTAAAAAATTGCTGGAAGTTTTGAATCGTTTGGTTAATAAAGGTAATTCCGTGATTGTGATTGAACATAATCTTGATGTGATCAAAACCGCGGATTGGATTATTGATCTTGGCCCTGAAGGCGGCGACGCCGGCGGTGAAATTATTGCTGAAGGTACGCCAGAACAAGTGGCGAAAGTGGTGGGGAGTTATACTGGGCAATTTTTAAAGCGCCTCGTTCGCTAAGACACTTTAGTGTCGCCTTAACTTCTCGAACACTAAAGTGTTCGAGCGAGAGGGAGAAGAAAAAAACCGCTCCGAAAGGGGCGGTTTTGTGTTTCTAGTAAATAATTGACAAAAAAATTTATTTTTATTATACTGATTTAATCTTTACTGAAAGGAGGTTGTTATGAGCCAAAAGGCAATACCAAAAACATGTAAAGTTCCGAATTGCAGTAAATCAACAATAGCAAAAGGGCTTTGCATGCGACATTATCAGCAACAAAGACGTGGCGGACCTTTAAAATCAGTAGCAAAAGCAAGTGAAGGCAAAATTGTTGAATGCAGACCATCGTTTGCAGGAAGTATTGACCCTCATAACCCCTTTCTTCTTATAATGGAAGACGGCCAAGAATTAACCCTGCGGCTCAGTGAATTTGGCGGTGATCCTAATGGTAATGATTTTAAAGGCGTAGTCGTCAATCAGGAGGGGCAGGGAAGGCGTGTTGAGGGTTATATCTTTAATGACGGAACCGGTTTTGTCACTTCTAATGAACCCTGGGAATTGCGTTATATCCGAGAACAACTAAGGAGATTACGATTGGGATTGACCAATTTTCGTTGAAAAATAACCCTGACAATTAATTTTGCCAGGGTATTTTTTAAAAGACCGCCCAGTGCTGAGCGGTTTTGATTTTTGGTGTATAATTAAGGCATGAAAAATAAGATTATAACATTTCCAGAGGATATTATTTTCGTCTCTTCAAGAATCGCCGGCTGGAGGAAAATTTTTTATCCCTCAAGTTTTGATTTGCATAAAATAAAAAAGCTTAAAGATTGGGGCAATTTTTACGCCAAAGAAATTTTTGAATCACTAAAGTGGTTAAGAGCTAAAAAGTTGATAAAATTGTATAATTATTGCTTAATGCCAAACCACCTGCACTTTATATGCAAAATGGCTGGCAAATATAATTTAAATAAATTTTTAAAAGAATTCCATAAGTTTACTGCTCATCGAATTTTAGATTTAGCTGAAAAATTAGAGGATTGGGAATTATTAAACCACTTTTCCAAAAGAAATGATAAAAACGACCGCAAACACTTGATTTGGGAAAGCTGTGTCGGTAGAGTTTTAGATAGCGAAGCTGATATTTGGCGGGCAATAGATTATATTGATTATAATCCAGTTGCCAAAGATTGGAATTTAGTGGAAAATTTTGCTGATTATCCTTATTCCAGCGCTTGTTTTTACTATAAGGGAGAAAAACCCTTAATTGAGATCGATAATCTTTTTGAGACCGAGGATTGAAAACTTGCCTCCCTCTCACCGAAGGTGTCGCACCGAGGTTGTACCTAGGAGCCTCGGTCAGAGACCGTCGGCAGAGGGAGGGGAAAAGAAAAGTATGAACCTAAATTACAAAAAATTTAATTTTCCCCATAAACCCGGCTGTTATCTTTACAAGGACAAACACGGCCAGGTGATTTATGTTGGCAAGGCCAAGGATTTGCAAAAAAGAATTGCCCAGTATTTTGTGAAAAAAGAATTAGATCCCAAAACTCGGCTTTTAGTTAAAAATATTGCTGATGTAGAATTTATTACCACTGATAATGAGGAGGAGGCCTTGCTTTTGGAACAAAGCTTGATTCATCAGTACCAGCCCAAATACAATATTGATCTGCGCGGTGATATTCGCTATGCCTACATTAAAGTTACGGATGAAAAATTTCCGCGCCTGATCACGGCGCGTAAAATTGATAAACATGGACGTTTTTATGGCCCCTACACCGAAGGTTCAGCGCGCCGCATGATTTTAAAAACTCTGGGCGACATTTTTAAAATCCGCACCTGCAACCAAATGCCGAAAAAAGTTTGTTTGCAATACCACATTGGTCGCTGTACTGGGCCGTGCCAGGGATTTATTACTGAGTCGGATTATTTATTTAATATTAAAAATGCCGAACGCTTATTAAAAGGTGAAACCCGCGGTATTTTGGCAGACTTAAGCCAGCGCATGAAACAATCGTCTGCCAAGCAACAATACGAGCTGGCCAAAAATTACCGCGACCAGATTGCGGCAATAAAATTAATTGAGGAAAAACAAAAAATTGATGTGCCCAAGAATTTTGACCAGGATTTAATTAATTGGCTGGTGGTTGGGAACAAAATTTATTTCCAGCTATTTAATATTGATAAGGGCGTGATTACTTCACGCCACAAATTCACTTTTGCCAATTACACCGGCGTAGTTGAAGATTTTATTAAGCAATATTATTCTATAAATTTTATTCCGCGGGAAATTATCTTGCCGGAAAAATTAAGTGAGCAAAATTTGATTACCAAGTATCTACAGGAGACTAAAGCAAAAAAATTCACTATTTCTTATTTGCCGCGTGTTGATTTGACTGTGCCTGTCAAAGGTGAGAAATTAAAGCTTTTAGAACTGGTAAAAAATAATTTGGAAATTAATTTAGGGCTTGAGCCAGGCGTTTTTGATCTGCAAGGCAAGTTGGAATTAGAAAAATTGCCCAAGGTCATTGAATTTTTTGATGTTTCCACTTTGCAAGGCAAATACAATGCCGGCGCCATGATCCAGATGAATAATGGCAGGTTTAATAAAAATGAATACCGCAAATTTAAAATCAAATGGCCCTCCTTCGCTAAAGCTACGGAGGGCAAGAAAGACGTTCTTGTCTATACAGAAACTTCGGCGGGCAAGCAAGATGATGTCGCCGCAATTAAGGAGATTGTTTTACGTCGCTATTCTCATTTAATTAAGGAAAAAGCAAAAATGCCCGACTTGATTGTGATTGATGGCGGTCGCGGGCAATTGAATGCGGCTTTGAAAGCTTTGCAAGAATTAAAATTAGAAATTAATATTTGTTCTCTGGCTAAACGAGAAGAAGAAATTTATTTGCCCAATAAAATACAACCATTAAAACTAGATAAAAAATTAGCCGGGTTAAAGCTATTAATTAAGGGCAGAGATGAGGTGCATAGGTTCGTGATTAAGTATCACCGGCAGTTGAGGAAGTTAAAATAAAAAATCGGTTCTCGCGTCGGAATTCAGACTTTAGTCTTTTATCTATAAAACTCTAAAGAGTGAACTCCTGAAAAGAACCGATTTTTTAATAAAAGAAAAGCCCCGAACTTTGTTAAGTCCGGGGCTTGCTAATTGGTTATTGTTTATTGTTTAAGGTACAAGTGAGTAAGGGGGAACGAGTGGCTTTGGTCCGTGGCCGAATTTCCAGAGGATGTATTCGTGCCAGCCGTAAGTCGAGGGTGTTTGAACCTCGGTGTAGGAATAGCCGACTTCCTTTTTCGCCAGATTGGTCCAGGCCTGGGCCAGGGGATCGGAAAATTGCGGATCAAGTCCCACTGCTTGGGTGGCTGCATCTTTGAGCGAATCTGGAAGATACAAGCCATAGGTCTTGAGCCGGAATAGGAAATATTGGAGCATGGCTTGGTCTTCTTCGCTCCAGGATTTGATCTCTTTGGCAGTCAGCGTGAGCTTAGCCAGTTCTGCCTGGGCTTTGTCATAGTCGCCTTTGTCAGCAACAATGAGAATTTGAATGAGCTGGCTGATTTTTAGGTTGGTCGGTTTTGTCTGAGATTTTGCTCCGCATAGCTTTTCCAGCTCTTCAAACGATGGAAGTATTTCGTCACTGCCAAGCGAATCGACTTCTTCGATTGCACAGATATCCGCTTCGCACGCAGCGCTTTCCATGAGGCATTCGTCGTCTTCCGCGACAAAGCCAAAAACGTCTAATTCTTCTCCTCGCGGAGGCCCCATTAAGCGATCCGTTCTGATTCCTTTCATGCCTCCACCCGAAATTACTGCTCCGATTGTTCCTAATCTGGCCATGTTGATGCCGATTGATCTTGGAGAGCCGAAGACCTTGTCATAATCCCAGGTAAAGGGCAGTTCCACGGGAATCGCCACTCTGACTGGTTTCTGGCCAGGCACTTCTTTTTCCGAAATGCCAACAAACGAAGTGTGGGCGCAGATGATTCCATATTTTAAGCTGAAATCAGTCTGCTCTTTTTTGTCATGGCATTCTCTGATGGCTTCGCGCGCCCAGATCTGAGGCAAGAAATCGCATTCCTTGCATTTGGTCGGACTGATATCCCAGATTTCCTGTCCGCCACTCGGATTTTGGCCGTAGATAGTGATTATCTGGTTTGAGTCTTTGTCTAAGCGTAAGGCAATTGTTGCCGGGCGCCCGACAAAAACATCGGAAATGCCGACAGCATGAGCGTTCTGTACTTTGACATTGCGCAGAACCGGACCGGAAAGCATCCCGATCAGGGTATTAGCTGCGCGTTCAAAGTCCTCTCCCGGATAAAACCATTGGCAGGCGCCATTGGTTTCTCTGGCCAGTTTGCGGAGCAATTCGTCGTTTACCGCAGTATCAATGCCAACAGCAATGATGCGAATACCTTTGGCTTGGTAGTCGATGTAACTTTCAGTCTCGCCATCAGTAATCAGCAAGATGTTGCGCTGACGATTGGAATCAGGAAAGAGTTTTTCCACGGCTTGTAGGGCTGGCCCTAGTTCAGTACTACCTTCTGCCACAATTTGGGAAATTTGTTCAATCATACTGTCAGTAATTTCCCCCAAGGGGCAGAGAACATAGGTTCTGCCATTGAAGAGCACTACTCCGGCTCGATGTTTGGGTGAATCTTCCTTGATTTTGGTCAGCACTTTTTTTGCCAGAGTTTTCAGCCCGCTGATTTTGGCACCGCTCATACTGCCAGAAATGTCCAAAAGCAGGATGTCATCTGTGGCGGCTGTTGCTTCGGGTTGATTTGGCGGTATGATGTTGACCAGGCAGAATTTTTCTGTGCCGTTATCATGGGAAAACTGGCTGACTTCGGGTCTTTTAGTAAGTGATTTGTAGACCAGAATGAAGTCGCGATCGGTTTTGATGTCTCCGGTTTTGAATTCCGGTTCTTCGTCTTTGGCCACTGTTTGTGTGGGAATCAGCATGCCATGTGAAGGACTGGAAAGTTCGCAACGGAAGCCGGGCCGGAAAAGTACTTGGATGTCTGCGTTGTAAGGTACGCCTTCTTTGGCAACCACTGGCGTGATTTTGGATGAATCTGGGACTTGGTCAGTATCATCTGCCCAGCCAGTGCCGCTTTTGCCTTTCGGAGTGCCAGGAATAAATCTTGGTGCCACGACCAGAGGAATGCGGAACCTTCCGCCGCCATCTTGCCAGCCGATTTGCTGGACATAGGTGATTTGCACCTTAATGTCCTCGCCTGGCTCAATGCCGCCAACGTTCATCTCAAAGATGTTGGGCCGTTCCTGCTCCATGAGCATACCGTGATGGCCGCTGGAGATTGCCTCGTCATATTCTTTCCTGGCCTTTTCTTTTTCTTTGAGTTCAGCCGTGATAGTGCGTTTGTTAATCTTCATTTTACAGCCAGTCACGGTTGATTCATCAGGCAGGGGAAAGACATAGACAGCTTCAACCGGATTTTCAGCGTCGTTTTTATAAGTTTGCTCAACGCTGATTCTGGCAAAGGCGCCATTGACCACTGCGCGATAACTGATATGTTTCAAGGGAATCAGCGGGATCTTGGCCTCTGCTTGGGTTTCGGGTTTTGCCTCAGACACTTGACCTTTTTTCGGCATTTTTGTTTCTCCTTCTTTGCTCTTGCCCGTATCCTTGGGACGTGGGCGGTTAGAGTCAACAGACAACACCAACTCATTAAAAGGTTTTTTGCCATAATCCCGCTTAATCTTAGCAAGATAATGGCAAGCTTTGCTTGAGTTAACATCGCCTGTCTCGAGATAAGCTTGTTCATAAGCCGCATTCGGGCTATTAGCTGAACCAGCTATCTCAACCAGCGCCGGGGAGCCCAACGCCAGTCTGGCTTTTGTCTTGAGCGTAGTAAGAGGAAGCTTTATTGTCTTGCTTCCTTTCCCTTTTTTGCTCATGACAGCCTCCTTTCTGTTGTTTTTTTCTGTTTCAAACAAACCTTTCTTTAAACTTTCCTGTTTTTGATATGACTCCTTTCGTAAAGTGTTAAAGGTTTCCCAAAATTCACCCTTTTGTCAATGTTCTATTTATATTGTAGCTGAAATCTTAGCAGGAAATAAAGAGATTGTCAATAAAAAATCACGTCGGCTAATGCGACGTGATGGGGCTGCTTGTTTAAGCAGTTTTTTCTAATATTGGTTTTAATCTCATGCCTTGTCCTGGTTTAAGAAAGACATAGTAGGATTCGGGATCCTTTGTCCTGACAACCAGAAAAAACTTATTGAGCATTTGAGACATTATTTTGCTTGGGTGATGGCCAAGTCCGTTAATTTTTTCATTGATTTCATGGACAAAGAAGAGCCTTTCGCTGCCCTGAAATTCAATCTCGGCCATGCCCCGGAGTTTTCTGGCGATTTCCTTAAGAAGTTTGTTTTCTTTGCTAAGCTTGATTGGCTGGCCTTTGGGGCCTCTTTGTATAGTCATCACTGCCTTTTTAACTTCATCCATTTTACTTTTTCTTTTCATTTTTTACCTCCATTTCAGCGCTGGCCATTGCAGGCATCAGGATGCCACAGGCCTTTTTGCTGTTCTCTGGCTTGTCTTTCCAGTTCGTTAAATTCTTCTAATTTAGAGGTTGGATACTTGCGATAAGAAAAGCCGTAGCCCTCCTTAATAATTTCCGCGTTAAGTAGTTTTTTGAAATCATCGCCATACCAGACCCAGGCCAGAAGGCGGCCATAGCGGTCTTGTTTGGGGCCTTCAGAAGTTAATTTTACTTCTTTGTTTAATATTTGTGCTTCAGTAAAAAGTTTGGCTTCCTGGGCAAAGCATTCTACTTTTTTATTCGGGTGGTGCAGTTCAGGCGTGTCAACGCCGAGGAGACGGACTTTTTGACCATTGGCAATGACGATTGTATCGCCGTCAATAACTCTGATTACCAGGATGCCTGCTGGTGATTGGGCCAGAGGCTGGCCGCAGATTAACATTAAAAGAAGTGTCGGGATTACAAGTGCATACTTTTTCATTTTTTACCTCCAGATTTGAAATTTTGTAGAGAACTATATTAACTTTGGCAAAAATTTTCCCTTTTGTCAAGATAAAAAAGCTCTCGGGCAGTGGTTAGGGAAAACGGAAATAAAAAACCCCGCACCGTCTGGTGCGGGGTCTGCCCGAGCGCTTATTCAGTGGAATTGGTATTTATTTCTTTTTCCGCTGGTTTTAACCAGTCTGGCTGATTAACTAAAGAATTTAAATTTTGAGAAACCAATAAAACATTATTTGAGTTTGTTTTTTTAATATAAGTATCAGTATAACTTGGTCCCATTTTGCCAATTAATATTTCTAAAAGAGTATTTTGATTATCAGAAAGTTTTAATTTTATTGCCTTATCTTCAGTTAAATTAAAACTGGCCAATTTTTCCTGATTTTGAGAAACAACTATGCCGGTCTTTAAATCCTTAAGACCTTTGGTTAAACTGTCAATCAATCTTGAATTTGCTTCCGCATTATTTTGGGAAGAGATAACCCATTTGTAATTTTGTCCGCCAGAGGCGGATCCGCCTTCGGCGGATTTTTCTAGGGTTATGGTTTGTCCAGTTTTAGTAATTTCAATTTTTTGCACATTGTCTAAACTGGAACTGTAAATTTGTTCAGATAAAATTTTATTTGATTTTTGAGCTAACGGATTTTGCCAAATGAAATAAATTGCAGTTAGTGCTACTAAAATGATTATTAATATTAGAAACGATTTAGTTTTTGATGACATATGTTTTGTATATTAGTATATTGGGTAATTAGTTTATTAGGGATTGGAAATTTTTCTTTAATAATTTTTTAACCCATCCCTAATATACAAATAAACTAATAAACCAATTACCTTATTTATTTCTTTTCCTTAAATAAAATCTGACTATGCCGAAAATAATTACCAGCAGAGGGATTAAACCGATATTAATCACTTTAATCCAGGTTTTGGCATTATCACTTAATTTTTTAAGTGGCCGGTCAGTCAGGGCTTTAGAGCGAATATTTATTAAATCAGAATCCAAAGTTAAATAGTCAACAGCGTTCTGGAAAAAAACCAAGTTGTCCGGAAATCTTTTAATGTAATCATCATTTATAAAGTTGGAATTGGCCAGGACAATAATTTGTGATTCCTTTTCTGCCTGCCTGATTTTGGGTCCTTCTGTGCCTTCGGGAATTTCTTGATCAGCATAAGCGCTTTTGAATTTGGCTTTGGCTTCAATAATGATGGGAATTTTTTTCTGCTCAGTCGGATTAAAGTTTTGCTGAGGATCTAGATTAATCGGAAAATTCATGGTCGCGCCATTAGCCGAAGTGGTTGCTAAGATTTTTAATTCAACGCCCTCTTTGGGGTTTTCAGCCAGAGAACTAACCCAAGGCAGGGAGATGCTTTGTAATTTGGCCACTATCGGATGATCCTTTAAGAAATTTTCTTTGATAAGTTTTGGCCAAAATGGGTAAGGCAGGAAAAATTGCATATAGCCAGAAGAAAAACCGACATTTTCATTAATTGTATCAATGACCAGGTTTTGGTTTACTTGGATGCCATAATTGTTCAATAGTTTTTCCAGCCCGGTTTCATTAGAGACAGTCTGCATGGGCTGGATGATTCTTACCGGATCAATTAAAAAGATGACTTTGCCGCTCTTTATAATAAATTGGTCAATTTGATAAAGTTCTTTGGCGCTTAATTCTTTTTGCGGTCCGGCAATTATTAAAGTATCGATATTATCCAGTTTTTCATTCTCAGCTAAATTGATGGTGGTTACTCGATAATTTTTATTTAAGGCCTTGGCGACTTCAGTGTAATCATTAAGCTGCGCTTGTTCCTCTGAATCGTAAGGAGTGGAAAATATGCCATGCTCATTTTGTCCGGCTAAGAAAGCTAAACTTTTTAAAGATTCAGCAGTCAATCTTTTGATGGCTGAAGTTAAATCGTATTCCAAATTCTGCGTATTTTGAATTATGGGTATAATTTCTTTTTTATCAGCGTAAAAAAGAGCCAAGCCCAGATAGCCTTTTTGCACTTTAAATTCATCTTTATCCAGAATTTGCATTTCTATTTCAGGAATACCTAAATTTTGCACTTCTTCTTTAGTTTGCGAATCTTTGGCTGGATCAATAAATTCAATGCGTACATTTTTAGAATAAGCCTGATATTCAGACAAGATATCTTTTAAATATTGCTGTGTTTGTACTAAGTCAGGCGGTAGTTTACTGGAAAAATAAACTTTGATAGTCAATAAGTCATTCAAATTTTTAACAGTATTTTTAGTGGCTTGGGAAATTGAATATTGCTTGTCAGCCGTTAAATCCAAGCGACCAAAATGATTAGCGGATATTAAATTAATAGCTATCAAAATACCGGCAATGATCAGGAGCAAGGCCAGTGACTGGGTAGTAAATAAATTTTTTCGGTTTAGTATATTTTTCATATTTTTAAAATTATTTCCACTTTCGGCTTTCAATTTGCCTGGTATTTAAATATAAAAAGAAAAAAATGACTGAAAGATAATAGATAATATCTCGGCTGTCCAAAACTCCGCGATTAATGCTGGCAAAATGTGAGCCCAACCCCAAGTATTGGGCGAGTTTAACCAAAAAGCTGGGCAAGGCGTATAAAACAAAATCTTCGCCAATAATAAAGATGGCAAAGGAAAGCGCTACAGCTAAGATAAAAGCAATAATTTGGTTGTCGGTTAAGCTGGAAATAAAAAGCCCAATAGCCAAAAAAGCTGCACTTAAAAAAAGAGCGCCAAGATAACTGGCAATAACTATGCCCCAATCCAATTCGCCAACAAAAGAAATGGTTATGGGGATGGAAAGCGATAAAATTAAAGTAATGGTAATAAAAAACAAGCTAGATAAAAATTTTCCCAAGATTGCTTCATAATCTTTAATCGGCCAGGTGAATAAAATTTCCTGGGTGTTCAATTTTTTTTCTTCAGCCCAGAGCCGCATAGTTACGGCTGGGATTAAAAATAAAAATAGCCAGGGCATTAAATTAAAGTAAGAACGCATATTTGCCTGGTCTTGGATAAAAAAATTGCGGAAAAACAGCCAGCCGGAAATAACCAAGAAAATACTGATAAAAATATAAGCTAAGGGTGAGTTGAAATAATTTTTCAGTTCTTTTTTGATAATAGCGATTATATGGGGCATAGATTAAAAAATTTTAAAATTTAGAATTATTGTGGTTTGGTCAATTTTACAAAGATATCTTCCAGTGATTTTTCCTGCTTGCTGATTTCATAAAGTTCCCAGCCATTATCAATAATTAAATGGACTAATGGTTTGCGTAATTCTTGGGTTGAATCAGTTTCTAGTTCGAGATTTACTATATTACCTTCTTTTTTAGCGCTAATAACTCTTTGCAGGCCAGGTAATTTTTTAATTTCCTCAATTATTTTATCTTGCGGACCTGCAACCTTTAAAAATATTTTAGTTTGAGTTGCTGATTGGCTTTTTAATTCTTCAGGTGAGCCAGAGGCCACAATTTTACCCTGATTGATTATTAAAACTCGACTGCAGGTGGCTTCAACCTCTGATAAAACATGAGAAGATAAAACTACTGTTTTTTCTCGACCAATTTTTTTTATTAAATCGCGGATTTCTATCCTTTGATTGGGGTCAAGGCCTTCGGTCGGTTCATCTAAGATTAAAACTTCCGGATTATGGATTAAGGCCTGGGCTAAGCCGACTCTTTGCTTGTACCCTTTAGACAGTTTAGATATTTCTTGATTTTGTTTTTCTTTTAAACCGCAAACCTCAATCGCTTTAATAACCGCTTCTTTGACTTTGTCTTTTGGCAAATCATGCATTTGAGCAGCATAGGTTAAATATTCTTTTACTTTTAATTCATCGTATAGAGGATTATTTTCTGGCAGATAGCCGATTTTTTGGCGAATTTTTAAGCCATTTTCAATAATATCAAGATCATCATATTTAACCTGGCCCAGCGTGGGATTAAAAAACCCAGTTAAAATCCTTAAAGTAGTGGTTTTGCCAGCGCCATTAGGCCCGAGCAGCCCGATAATTTCACCTTTATTGATTTCAAAAGAGACATTATCCAGAGCTTTGAAGTCATTAAAATTTTTAGTTAAATTTTCAGCTTTGATCATAAAAAAATAATAAATAAAAATACTATTTTTTAAAATAATATGTACTCTTTACATTTTAAATAATTTATAATTTTTGGCAAGTGGATAATTTATTCCTCATCAACTGGTTTAACATTAGCCAGTTCTTCTTCTTCCTTTAGTTTTTCTTCATCTTCTTTGGCAATTTCTGTCAAAGCCTCACCAGAGACTTCGGCTTTAATCAATTCTTCGGTTTTCTTTTCTTCTTCTGTTGAAGCGCCGCAGCAATCAGCTGAAAATTTACCAGAACCGCAATGACAGACCTTTTCCAGATTTTTATCACAAGTTGGACAAAGTCCAGGGCCATTTGACTCAAAGCCGCAAAAAGGACAAACAAATTTTTCTTCCAGCATTTATAAAAGATTATGATTTAAGATTAAAGTAACTTTAAAAACTCCTCTTTAGTAATTTCAACGGCTTTTGACTGAGGATTGTTACAGGTCGGGCAGGGGTCAGGAGCATTTACTCCATAATGCAAATCACCGCAGACAGTACAGCGCCAGTATTTTTTCCCGCCAGAGGCGCCGTGCCCGCCGGCAGGCAGGGATCCGCCTTTGGCGGACATAATATTGTTTTCCATATTCTTAAATTATATAAGAAATATATAATTTGTAAAATACCACTCTTGACTTATTTAGTAATTTATGTTAATATTGCAGTAATTTTAGATTATCAATAAATTAATAAAAATATGAAAGGATTTTATTCAATCATTTTAACAATATTAATTTTTAATATTTTTTTGCCGTTTCAAAGCATTTTAGCAATAACAACAATTAATCCAGGATTTGATGTCATTGAAAAACCTTTGGGAATGAGCACAAAAGATGTTAGAATAGTAATAGCTGATCTAATCCATCAAGCCATGGGTTTATTGGGTATAGTTTTTGTTGTTATTATTTTATACGGTGGCTTTACCTGGATGATTTCCATGGGCGATGAAGAAAAAGTTAAAAAAGCAAAAGATACGCTTGTTTCCGGGATAATTGGTATTGTTTTAATTTTGACTTCCTTTTCCATTGTAAATTTTATTTTCACCTCTTTTTTAAAAGCTATTTAATAAATATTCGCCGAGAGCCAGATGTAAGTTTATGTATTTATAATAAAAATTGAGTTTTTTAATAAAAAATATTATTGAACGATCTAATCGTTTTTACACAAACTTACATCTGGCCGAGATGGCGAAATTGGAATATCTTAATAATAGGATAAATGTGAGCACGCATCCCGCACCATATTTATTTGGGGATGTGGTGAAACTGGTAGACACGCAGGCTTCAGGAGCCTGTGATAGCAATATCATGAGAGTTCAAATCTCTCCATCCCCACTTTTATTAATAACCAATGACCAAGAACCAAATTCCAAACAATAAATAATACTTAAATTCTAATTACAAATAACGTTTGGAAATTGGTTATTGGTGATCGGAGCTTATTTGGACATTGGATTTTGATTATTGGATATTAAAATTAGGGGACGTGGCGAAACTGGTAGACGCACTTGGCTTAGGACCAAGCGCTGTAAGGCATGAGAGTTCGAGTCTCTCCGTCCCCATTTTAAATATGTAGGGGGTTCGCTTGTCCGCCGTAGCTCAAGAGCGGAGGCGGAAGTCCCTTCACCCGCATAATATATAAAATATGGCAGAAGTTAAAATTTTAATTGAAGGCTATACAACTGCTGATTCATCTTGTGAAGGAGAAGAAAAAACTTCTCCAACTATAACTTTGGTTAAAGATGGCGATATTATAATGATTGTTGATCCCGGAGTGGTTGAAAGCCAGGATTTAATTATTGAAAAGCTTAAAGAACAAGGTTTGACTGTAAATGATATTAATATTGTTTGCCTGACTCATTCGCACATTGATCATTTTAGAAATATTGGTATGTTCCCTGATGCTAAAACCTTAGAATTTTTCGGCTTGTGGGATAAGAATACAGTTGAAGACTGGCAGGAACAATTTAGTAAAGATATTAGGATTATAAAAACTCCCGGACATAATTATGATTGCATTACTCTTTTAGTCAAAACTGATATTGGCCTTATCGCTATTTGTGGCGATGTTTTTTGGAAAGAAAATCAGCCAGAAGAAGATCCATATGCAACTGATAATGACAAGCTGGCAGAAAGCAGAAAGAAAATTTTAGAACTGGCAGATTATGTTATTCCAGGCCATGGGAAAATGTTTAAGGTTAAAAAGTAAATAGAAAATTTTCAAAGCAGAAATTCGAGGGTTTCTGTTTTTTTGTTTTCAACGCTTGACAAAACTAAAAAAATCTTTTAAATTGTAGGTGTTCTTTTAAATCAAGAAATAAAGTTTAGCTTAAGGAGGAAAGCATGAAAAAAAGAGGTTTGGCAACAGCCAAAGATTGTCAGCGCATGGGTTTAACACCCTTAGAATCTTTGGATCTTTCCAAGGTAAAAAGATTTTCCGATTTAACAGCGGCTCTGCGTAAAGTTTCTTTTGGCGGTCGACGTCTGGGCGAAGCTGAAGAAGTGCTTTATCGCATGGTCACTGACCCTGATTGTTTTGTGGTCGGCACCTTTTCTGGCGCCATGACAGCAGCCAAGATGGGTTTGCTCATCTGTGAGATGATTGAGCAAAAAATGATTAGGGCTGTAGTCAGCACAGGCGCCTTAGTAACCCATGGCCTGATTGAAGCTGTTGGCATGACTCATTTTAAATGTTCGCCTGAAGAAGCTGATGACCAAAAATTTTACAAACTCGGCCTCAATCGTATTTATGACACTCTGGAAATGGAACAGAACCTTGATGATTTGGAAAATATACTTAAGCTGGTTTTTAAAGGATTTAATCCGGCCAAAAAAATCAGCAGTTTCGAGCTTTGCCAAAAGGTGGGCAAGTATTTGGCAGAAAATACCGAGGGCCGGGGTATTTTAAAAAGCGCTTTTTTGCATAAAGTGCCGGTTTACATTCCTGCGTTTCCAGATTCTGAATTTGGCCTTGACTTTGCCCTTTATAACAGGGTGCAAAAAAGGAAAAGGCGTAAAAAAATCCTCCATGACCCATTTTTAGATTTGGAGCACTTTACCAAGCTAATTCTCAAGCAGCCAAAACTGGGTATTTTTACCATCGGTGGCGGGGTGCCGCGCAATTGGGCACAGCAGGTTGGACCCTTCACTGACTTAATCAATAAGCGCACCAAAGATAAGGTTAGGGTGGTACAGTACCATTATGGTGTGCGCATTTGTCCAGAGCCAGCTGAATGGGGCGGATTATCAGGCTGTACATACAAAGAAGGAATTTCCTGGGGTAAGTTTGTAGCGCCGGCAAAAGGTGGTATGCAAGCTGAAGTTTTATGCGATGCCACGATTGCCTGGCCAATAATTTTAAAAGCTGTTCTGGAAAGATTAGGTAGATGAACAGTAAATTGCCGCTAAAGATTAGCGGCAATTTTTCTTGACTTTTTTGTTTAGATATGGTATAATTAAAATATGAAAAATTTAATTTTATTACCCTACTTGACAGCTTTTATAAGTGTATATATAATGATGTTATCTGTTATCCACAATAATATTTTAGTTTTGTCTATGGTAAAAACAAATTTAATTCTAAAAAAACCAAGCGGTTAATTGACTTGTGATTTTAAAGTCGCAAAAGACCGCTGGTAAAGCGGTTTTTTTAGTTCTTTAAACCTTACTTTGCATATATTAATAATGTATGTAAGAATAAGGTCTGAAGCAAACCAATCGCAAATTGCGATCTTAGGCCAAGGACTTTAACAATTGAAGAAGATATTCAACGTAAAGTAAAGTAAAGAGCAAAATATAAAAAATCGAAATGACAAATAAGTTGTCATTTAAAAATTTACAAGAATTATGTACCCATAATTCTTGTGGTTAAATAACTCAAGTGCATATGGTGGATGCCTCGACATAGAGAGCCGATGAAGGGCGTAGTAGCCTGCGATAAGCCTCGGGGAGGTGGCAAGCAACCTTTGATCCGGGGATTTCCGAATGGGGAAACCCAATCCGTTTTGCGGATTATCATACACTGAATACATAGGTGTGTGAGGACAACCCAGGGAACTGAAACATCTTAGTACCTGGAGGAAAAGAAAAAATCCTCCGACGTATGTCGGAGATATTCCCTTAGTAGTGGCGAGCGAAAAGGGAAAAGTCTAAACCTTGTTAGTGTAGTGCCTAATGAAGTTAGTATTTATACTTTCGGATTTGGGCACCTAAAGGTGTAAGCCGTTGCTGACAAGGTGTTGTAAGGTAGTAACAATAGATTACTTACATAATCTGACAAAGAAAAATATATAACTTCCATAGCAGAATCCTCTGGAAAGAGGAGCCATAGAGGGTGATAGCCCCGTATCGTGAAATGGGTTATAACTTTGTGGTTGCTATCCTTAAGTACTACAAGGCCCGAGAAACCTTGTAGGAATCATCCATGACTATGTGGAAAGACTAAATACTTCTCTATGATCGATAGTGAACAAGTACCATGAGGGAAAGGTGAAAAATATCCCGGTGAGGGAGATGAAAAGTATCTGAAACCATATGCTTACAAGGAGTCGGAGCCCTCCTTCGCTTTTTACTTCGTAAAAAGTTTCGGAGGGCATGGCCCTTTAAGAATTTATTTTCTTGAGGGCTGTGCCCACCGTAGCTCAAACGGAGTGCAGAGCGAAGGTGGGTGACGGCGTGCCTATTGAAGAATGAGCCAACGAGTTATTGTCTGTTGTTTGTCTAAGTCCGTTAAGGACGAAGGCAGAGTGAAAGCGAGGGTTAATAGCCCGATTTTAGTTAATTAGCTGCAAGCTAGCTTCTTAGCTTACGGCTAATTAACTATTTATTACAGCAGGTAATAGACCCGAAGCCGAGTGAGCTAGCCATGACCAGGGTGAAACCAGCGTAACAGCTGGTGGAGGCCCGAACCCGTACGCTGTGCAACACGTTGGGATGAGTTGTGGCTGGAGGAGAAATTCCAATCGAACTCGGCGATAGCTGGTTCTCCCCGAGATAGCTTTAGGGCTAGCCTCTCCAAATGTCCTTGGAGGTAGAGCACTGAATGGGGACAGGGATGAAAATCTGCTGCTCCTAATCAAACTCCGAATGCCAAGGTAACTAATTGGAGGGAGTCAGACTATGGGGGCTAAGCTCCATCAGTCGAAAGGGATACAGCCCAGACCGCCATTTAAGGTCCCTAAATCCAGATTAAGTGTAAAAGGTGGTAAGATGACTTTTACAACCAGGAGGTTGGCTTAGAAGCAGCCATCCTTTAAAGAAAGCGTAATAGCTCACTGGTCGAGTTATCTTGCGCCGAAAATGTACCGGGGCTAAATCTGGTACCGAAAGTGCGGATTTATATTTATTAAGAATATAAGTGGTAGGGGAGCATTTTATATCCACTGAAGCCTACGTCGTGAGGCGGGGTGGAGGATATAGAAGAGAGAATGTTGGCATGAGTAACAAAAAGACAGGTGAAAACCCTGTCCACCGTAAACCCAAGGTTTCCTGGGCAACGCAAATCGTCCCAGGGTTAGTCGGTCCTAAGGCGAGGCTGAAAGGCGTAGTCGATGGATCAGCTGGTTAATATTCCAGCACTACTTTTAGTTTTCAATGGGGTAACGTAATTTATGAGATTGAGCGTTTTTTGGCTATAGGCGTTGCTGACAATCGAGCGACTATTTGGTAAATCCAGTAGTCATTAAGCTTGAAAATCGGCAGAAGGCAAAGCATTAGCAGAGTCAATTCAATCAATTAGATTACCTAGAAAAACCTCTAGAGCTAAGCTAATAGTAACCGTACCGTAAACCGACACAGGTGGGTGGGCATAAGTGTGCCAAGGTGAACGAGAGAACCTTCGTTTAGGAACTAGGCAAAAAAGCGGCCGTAACTTAGGGATAAGGCCTGCCCCGACGTAAGTCGGGGCTGCAACAAAAGACGTCAAGCGACTGTTTATCAAAAACACAGGTCCCTGCGAAAGCGCAAGCTGATGTATAGGGGCTGATGCCTGGCCAGTGTCCGAACGTTAAGGGGAGGAGTGCAAGCTCCGATCTGAAGCGCGGATGAACGCCGGCCGTAACTATAACGGTCCTAAGGTAGCGAAATTCCTTGTCGGGTGAGTTCCGACCTGCACGAATGGCATAACGACTTGACGACTGTCTCAACGAGGGACTCGGTGAAATTGCAAGAGGAGTGAAGATGCTCTTTACCCGTGGCTGGACGAAAAGACCCTGTGAAGCTTTACTACAACTTGATATTGGGTTAAGAGTATGCATGTTGAGCATAGGTGGGAGCTTTGGCATCAGTGAGATACCACCCTTGCCTATTTTTAATTCTAATCTTGATCCGTGAATCCGGATCGGGAGACAGTATCTGGCGGGTAGTTTAACTGGGGCGGTTGCCTCCCAAAATGTAACGGAGGCGTTCACAAAGGTCAGCTAGGTTCCGATGGAAACGGAACTGATAGTGCATAGGCAAAAGCTGGCTTTACTGCAATTCCAACGAGAAGAGCAGTTGCGAAAGCAGGACTAAGTGATCCGACCGTACGATATAGGACGGCGGAAGCTCAACGGATAAAAGCTACTCCAGGGATAACAGGCTAGTCTGGTCCAAGCGTCCACAGCGACGACCAGGTTCGGCACCTCGATGTCGGCTCATCGCATCCTGGGACTGTACAAGGCCCCAAGGGTTTGGCTGTTCGCCAATTAAAGCGGTACGTGAGCTGGGTTCAGAACGTCGTGAGACAGTAGAAATTTTGGCTAATTTTAGCCAAAGACTGTGCTGTCTATAAATCTGACTATATGCTGGAAGTTCTGGTAAGTCTCAATCAGGAGTGAGGCTTGAGTATCTCACACTACCTTTTAAATTAATAAGGTAACAAAGTGTTGAGTGCAGATAATCAGCAGGAAAGATCAAGGGATTTTATAATTCTTTGAAATCCTCAGAGACTATACGTCAGAATTCCGAAAAATTTCGGGATAAGATATAGTCCGAACTGCATGGCGACATGCAGAATTGCATAGAAATATTGCAATCATTCAAAAGAATGTAACATATTTGTCGGTCTCCTATCCGCCATGGGCGTTGAAACTTGAGAGGGCCATTCTCTAGTACGAGAGGACCGAGAATGACGTACCTCTGGTGTACCAGTTGT
>Ga0315289_10001221_pt1 | contig 40212 bp, 31 predicted proteins | sample YL17G11_40_MG_FD_203452 | JGI IMG/M metagenome (GOLD analysis project Ga0315289, IMG submission 203452) | Sediment microbial communities from Yellowstone Lake, YNP, Wyoming, USA - YL17G11_40 | ecosystem: Environmental > Aquatic > Freshwater > Lake > Sediment | place: USA: Wyoming | collected... | reverse complement strand
TGGGCTACACGTGGGCAAAGTCCTGCCGGACTGGAAGGACTTTAACCCGGAGGGTTTTGCTCGAAGGTAGCCCAGGAATTCATTCCTGGGGATTCTAGGCCATACAAGTTGTATGGGCACTAGTCATACCCCTTCATTAACTCATCAGGCGTGTTGGCCACCTTCCAGCTTCTGCCTTCTTTGACGACCTTTATCCGCAGGTCAACCGGCCGACCTGTGGTGACAGTCTTCAAATGCGCGGTGAAGGTGGTGTCGGTCTGTTTCTCCCCGGAAAGGAGTAGCTTCGACGTGTTCCCAGCGTTCCAGTGTATGAAGCCGCTCCACATAGTCCGCCAATCCATGCGCATTTCCTTGGCTCTTGGCCCACTGTACTGCTCACGCATCTTCGCTAGGTCCTTGTTCCATTGCTTCCGGCTCTCCTTGCTCAGACATCCGCCTATGCCGTCCATATCTCCGAGGTAAAGGGCATCGTACAGCGAGCGAAGCGTCTTCCGAGGGCTGGAAAGCTCAATCTTTGCTCGCGGCCACTTGGGAGGGGAGAAGGCGGACCTGGGCAGCCGAGGATTGATCTTATAGCGGTCAAAAGTGAAGGTGGTGGTCTTGGTCTTAGTGCCGTTTGCCTCTGTTGCTATGAGCTTGCACGGCAGCCAGAATTTGCCGATCTTGGTGTATTCGATGGTTCGCCACCTGCCGTAATAAGCGCTCAATCGGACGGGCACCGACTTGCCATTGTCCAGGATGCGATACTTTGTGGTTGCGTCCGGCTGCCCAGGAGGGGCGTTTGACCCGATAATGCCATAAGTCTTAACCTTGGTGACCGCATAACGCTTGTTGCACTCGCATACCGTCCTAAGGTTCCCAAGCACTTTCCCGTCTCTACGGATCGGCTTCTCTGCGCTAATAGAGTATCCTGCTTTTGCGGTCTTCACCGTGAACTTTTCATCGGGTGAGAAGATTGCGGGACGCATGCCAAGCGGAAACCAGCGCCCTATATAGATTGCATCCATCGTCCACGTAAACGTTGGATGTACTAGAATGGCTCTCCCGGTTGGTGCTTTTGTGTCGACAACGTTCAGCCGCGCCGGCGACTGCCAGTTCACCATGGCAGAGGAAACCTTCATATCCTTGCCCCATTCAAGAGGTGGATCGAAGCGGACTCGAAAGCTCAGGGTATTTAGCCCATCCCTGGCTGCATTGTAGACGTGTTCATTTACCCTTTGAGGTAATATCTTGCGACTTTCCACCAAGGACGCTACGACAGCCAAGCCGACCAAGAGGATGCAAATCAAAACCAGCGCTACCCGTTTCATGCGAACCTCCTATCCAAGCGTTCGCCGGATGATTCGTTAACTAGTGGTACGAGCAGGGGTGTGACAAGGTTCCTCGGGTCGCGAAAAGTGTAATCACAGGCTTAAGCGGAATGACCTCCCGATTGCCACGGTCCAGCCCGAACTATTTCTCTACGTAAAAGAAGCGGTCGTCGGCTGGTACGGGCTTGTATGGATCAATGCCGCCCGGCGCCAGGTACCAGTATACCGTGCAGGCGTATAGTGTCGGCACATCGTTTCCGCGGTACTTCTCGATCGCCCCATCGAAGGACTGCCGGAACGGAATGTTATCTCCGACATGCCAGCGGTTTACCGACACGTGGCCCACGTTCTTGCCGTCGTTCCGCGTCTGGCTGTGGTATGCCTTCTGGAAAAGGTCAGGGTGGCACCAGGCGTAGCCGAAGTAGTCCTCAGAGCCGGTGCCGATTGTGGAGGGGAACTTTTCGCCGTCAACGAAGAACTTTTCGTCACCTTCTCCCCACCAGCCGCGCTTCGGGTTCCATACCTCCAGCATTACACCGCAGAACCGGCCTCGGCCCTCGGTTTTGAGCATCGTCCAATCTATCCAGCGCTCAGGTTCGGCGGGCAGGAACGCGTCCCGATGCCACTTCGCGTGAAATCGCCCGAGCTCCGCCACCGGGCGCGACAGCGGAGCATGGGTTATGCTGAACTCCACAGGGAACGTTTCCTTCCCTTCGTTCACCAGCTCGACCAGCGCTTTCCTGACGAAGGGCATGTACCAGTAGGAGTAGAATCCCTCGTCGGTCATGCCTGCGGGAAGGGACTTATAATTATTGGCGCCCGGGCCTGTCCCGAAGAAGTCGCCCAGCGGAACCCATACGGCGGGATCGTCTTCGTTGTCCCATGTGATGCGCAGGGCCGCTGAGCGGAGCGCGGCTGTCACATCCTGCAGCGACGCCTGATCGGCCTTCACCCTGATGCCGGTAATTGCGCGCTTCCCTGTCAGCTTAGCCACAAAAGCCGTTCCTCCGGGGCTGACTCTAAGCTTCCTAACGATGGTAAGCTCGCCCTTTCTCCTGCCGGCGGGATCCGTTCCGAGGCTGCTGCTGAAGAATTTATCCACCGCCTCGAGCGCCGCCTTTTCCTCCGCCGAGAGCTGGCGCTTGAAGGTCGGTACTATCGTACCCTTCGGAAATTTGGAGTAGGTAAAGTGATAGTACCTGCCCCAGCCCTTATCCGCGACGATCTTGCATGACTTCTGGAAGGGGATAGGCACGTAGCAGTTATTGCCCCTGGAGGATATATAAACCAATGATGGATAGATAAACGGCTCGTTCTTGCAATCGAAATACCCTGAGAAAGGAAGGTCCACCACCGGCTCAGCAGCGCCGTCCAGGTAGATCCTCACATGCCCGGCCTCCGCCATAGCGGACCAGATGCGCCGGATGCAGCCCGGCCCCTCGATCTCGGCTAAGACCTGGAAGTCTCCCTCAGCTCGGATGATGTCGTATCCGTCGTTATTGGCCTCCCAGGCAACGTACTTGCCTGTCTGGGCATCGTACCGGCTGGCGCGGTCGTAGCTCGACCACTGCATGCACTGCTCGCCCTCGACCGGAAGCGCCGCCAGCGCCTCCAGGTCTGTCAGCCTGCGAACCAGGTCTACATAGGTCAACTTCGTCGCAGCGTGGACTGCGCCCGCCGTCGCCGCACACAGCGCCAGCACAAAGCAGAGCTTCTTCATGGTTCCTCCTTGTGAGAATGGAGTGGTGGAGTGCTGGAGTATTGGGGAAGCAACTCGGTTGCCCTCCCTGCTTGTCTTCCACACTCAACGCTCGTATTTTATCCTTGACGGCGCTCGGTGTCAAACCTGGGATTGTTAAAAAGGGCATTCGGGAGGGCGAAGCTCCCGCTGAGCCGGGCGAAGGCGGGGGTTTGTGGCCTTAGCGCGGAGGTCTAGCTCGGCGGCTGACTATCCGCAAGAACCTTTGAATGCTGCTACTGGCTTCGCCGTAGCCTCTGGCGAAGCCGAACCACCACGCGGGTCCCTCTGGGGGATTTCAAACGAGCTTCTGACAATTCTGGAAATAGCGTGTAGACAGCGACTCCACACATAGGCGACGCGTATGAGCCTAGGGTATAACCCGGAAGTTGGATAGCTCGTCCTGCCGTCCCAACTCCTTAAGCCGCGCAGCGCACCTCGCACAGATGTATGTCCATCCGAGCAGCACCTCTCCCTCACGCACGAGTATAGTTGATTTGTGAATTGATGTGTCACTGAACCGCTTATTGGAAAAAACTAGTGCCTCTCCGAAAACTGGGCAGAATACCTTATAAACTCTGTACCCTATGACCTCCCTGTACTGGGGTACTTCCACGTACACATGGACGCGCTCCAGACCCTTAATCGTCACTGGAAAGGTTTTCTCAACGTAGCAATAATGGCATTGCACCTTATATTGAAGTTCCCTGGGGCCCCGACTGAAACTCCCTTCGGCCCAAACGGGAGTGTGGAACTCCTGAATAGCCCTTGTTGTGGACGACCAGTAGCTGTTTTCGAGATCGAACTCACCTTCGAAGAGTTTACATTTGGGAGGCGGCTGCAAGCAAGGATTGTAGGAAGGCCGCAAGAACTGAGTCTTTCCATCGTCTACATCCAACTCGTACTCACTCCCCGGTTGCAAGGACCCTCCCGTCGCAAGGAAATATATCAGGTTCTCTCTGCGCCCGAATTCGCCGTGGCAATCGTGGCAATACACCGTCATGCTCACACGATTCCGTTCAGCCGAAACGCGCCTGTCAGTAACCGGGTATGCCCGGCTTATAGCCGCCGGCCCGGGATGGCTTGTACGCGTCGGCCCAGGCTGGAACGCGGCTTCCAATGCGTCCCTGACTTTGTCAAGTAACCTCTTCAGAAACCCTGACACAGCAACCCATCTCCCTGCCTGCTAGCTAGCCGTAAGAACCGCGGGTTCTGCAAGTCCTTTCTTTGGTACCATAGAATGCGCTACCGAATATTACGTCCACTGCATCTGACTTAAGCCTCCGCTTATCGCCTTTGTCGGATTCTTGCTTAGTATCCATACCAGTCGCTACCCGCACTTCGAGAAGCCACAGAAGCGGCAGACGATGCAGCCGCTCTCGTGCTCCACGGCGCTCCCGCAGTCCGGGCAGGCGCCGACGAGGTTGTCCAGCGCGCTCGACCAATGGTTGACCGCCTCGCCGGCCTCGCCGGTCTGCTTGTACTGAACGTAGTGCTCCAGAGCGATTCCGATCGCGTCCGGGCAGGAAAGGACTTTCCCGCCCTGATCCCAGCACGGCGACGGGCAGACATTGCCCCGGAGCTGCTTGATTACCGACTCGGGCTTCACGCCTGCGCGAAGAGCGGCGGATATTACACGCGAGACGGCATCCAACTGCGACGATGCGCAGCCGCCCGACTTGCCCATCCTGGCGAAAACCTCGCACAGCCCTTCCTCATCCTCGTTGATAGTGACGTACAGGCTGCCGCAGCCGGTTTTCACCTTCTCCGTCACGCCGTGAGTTCGCACGGGCCGGGGCCTCGGCGCGAGGACGCCCTTCTCCGACGCAGCCGCTTCCCTTTTTTCGGTTCCCACGGTCAAGACCTGCTCATCCCGGCTGCCGTCGCGGTAGACCGTGACTCCCTTGCATCCCAGGCGGTAGGCGAGTCTGTATGCCTCGGCGACATCCTCCGTCGTCGCGGAGTTGGCAAAGTTCACGGTCTTGGAGACCGCATTATCAACGTAGTTCTGGAAGGCGGCCTGCATCTTGATATGCCAAACCGGGGCGATGTCGTGCGCCGTCACGAATATCCGCTGTATATCCGCTGGAACTGCGTCCAGGCCCTTAACGGTGCCGCGGCCGGCGATCTCCTTCATCAGCTCATCGCTGTAGAATCCCCGATCCCTGGCGATTTTCTCGAAGAGCGGATTGACCTCCACCAACTCGGTGCCGTCCAGAACCGTACGCACGTAGCACACCGCGAACAGAGGCTCTACGCCGCTCGAGCATCCGGCAATGATGGAGAGCGTGCCGGTCGGCGCAACGGTGGTCACGGTCGCATTCCTCATTTTAACGCCGTCGGGCACGTTGTAGACGCTGCCCTCGAAGTTCGGGAACGGCCCGCGCTCGGCGGCGATCTCTGCGGACATCTGCCTGGCCTCGGTCTCGATGAATTGCATGACCTCCGCGCCGAGGTTTGTCGCCTGCTCCGAGTCGTACGGGATGCCCAGCATGATGAGCATATCCGCGAAGCCCATCACCCCCAGCCCGATCTTCCGGTTTCCCTTCACCATCTCGTCAATCTGCTCGAGCGGGTACTTGCTGGCGTCAATCACGTCGTCGAGGAATCGCACAGCCGCGCGCACGGACTGGCCGAGCTTCATATAATCTATGGCCGCGCCGCCGTTCGATTCGCCGTGGCGAACCACCGTCTTGGCAAGGTTGATGGATCCCAGGTTGCAGGCTTCGTAGGGTAGAAGCGGCTGCTCCCCGCAGGGGTTGGTGCTCTCTATTTCGCCGAGTTTCGGCGTCGGGTTGTCGCGGTTGATTCGATCAATGAAGATAATGCCCGGCTCGCCGTTCCGCCAGGCCATATTGACGATGAGATCGAAAACCTTGCGGGCGTTCAGGCTCTTGACGACTTCGCCGGTGCGTGGATTGATCAGATCGTAGTCCTTGTTCTTCTCCACCGCCTTCATGAAGTCTTCGGTAAGGAGCACGGAGATATTGAAGTTCGTCAGCCTGCTGCCGTCCTTCTTGGCGGTGATGAAGTCGAGGATATTCGGGTGATCCACGCGGAGGCAGCCCATATTCGCGCCGCGCCTCGTTCCGCCCTGCTTGATGGCCTCCGTTGCGGCATTGAACACCTCCATAAAGGAAATCGGCCCGCTTGAGACGCCGTTTGTTGACTGGACGACGTCGCACGCCGGCCGAAGCCGGGAAAACGAAAACCCCGTTCCACCTCCGCTCTTGTGGATGAGTGCTGTATGCTTGATCGCCTCGAAGATGCTCTCCATGGAATCCTCGATCGGGAGAACGAAACAGGCGGCGAGCTGCCCGAGCTCCCGACCGGCGTTCATCAGAGTTGGGCTGTTCGGCAGAAACTCCAGCTCGGACATCATGCGGTAGAATTCGGCTTCGATCTCCTCAACCTCCGCCTCGGATTTCCCATAGGCTATCTCGCTCTGCGCGACGGCCTCCGTCACGCGGTGGAACATCCCCTCGGGCGTCTCGATGGGATTGCCCTGCTCGTCCTTTCTGAGGTAGCGCCTTTCGAGTACGGTAATCGCATTTTTGGTGAGCATCTTCGATCCTCCTGAAAATTGTAAGCAAGACAGCAGACTGCAGACTGCAGCCTTAGTGGTCTCTAGTCTATTGTCTACTACCTATCCCTGTCCAGGACGTCCACCAGTTCCTTGAACTGGGTCACGTCCTCGAATTGGCGATAGACGGATGCAAACCTCACGTAGGCCACACGGTCGAGCCGCCTCAACTTTTCGATGACCATGTCGCCGATCTCGGCCGACCGGACCTCTTTGTCGCCCCTGTTGTAGAGGGCACGCTCGATCTCGTCAACGGCAGCCTCCAACTGAGCAACGCTGACTGGGCGCTTCTCGCAAGCTGTGACCATTCCTTTAAGAATTTTTGAGCGGTCGAACGGCTCGCGGCGCTCGTCTTTCTTAACGACCATCAGCCGCATTTCCTCGATCTGCTCGTATGTGGTGAACCTGCGGCCGCACGCAAGGCATTCCCGGCGCCTGCGTATGCCCTCGCCCTCCCTGATGGAGCGGGAGTCTAAAACCTTGTCATCTTTGTGTCCGCAGTAGGGGCATTTCATGATAGAATCTCGAACATCTCCACAACATATTGTGGTACTTGCTATTCTACCGCACAATATATTCCATGTCAAGCGTTCTTTCAAACACATCGAAAAGAATCTGCAGCCAGCGTTATACGTTCGGCGAATGGTCTTGCCATGCCGAGCTTGCTTAGGAGGTGCATTTTTGCTAGAATATTCCAGTCATGGATGCCCACTCCCTGAAGGTTCTGGAATACGATCAGGTCATCTCCATGCTCCGGGAGCGCACCGCGTGCCCCCTGGGGGACGATCTCGCACAGCAGCTCAAACCAAGCGCCGATCTGCTTGCCATCACGGAGGGCCAGAGGGAAACCAGCGAGGCCAAGGCGGTCATCCGGGAGGAAGGCAGCTTTCCCCTCGGTGGAGTCCACGACGTCCGCCCGCAGATAACGAAGGCATCCCTGGATGCGGCGCTGGAGCCGTCCGAGTTGCTGAACGCAGCCGAGACGCTGGCTTCCGGGCGAAGGCTTCGGGCCTTTATCACGAAGCGCGCCGAGCATTACCCGAAGCTCGCAGAGATCGCGGCGAATATCGGCCAGTTTCCACGCATCGAGGAATCCATTAACGACTGCATCGCCGAGACGGGCGAAATCCGCGATACCGCCAGCCCGGAGCTCGCCAGAGCCAGAAGCAAGCTGAAGACTACCCACTCGCGGCTCCTGGACAAGCTCCACGCGATGATCCACTCGCCCGAATTCCGCACGATGATCCAGGACCCGGTGATCACTCAGCGAGGGGACAGATACTGCATACCGATCAAATCCGAGCATCGGCCTCACTTTCCGGGAATCGTCCACGATAGCAGCGCCAGCGGTGCGACGGTGTTCATCGAGCCTACCTCAGTCGTCGAGATGGGGAACGACCTCAAGGAGCTGGCGGCCAAGGAGCAGCAAGAGATCAAGCGAATCCTGCGGCGACTCACCGGCCTCCTCAAGGCTTCCGCCCCGGAGATACAGGTCGCTCTGGCTGCGCTGGCGAGGCTCGATTTCGCCTCCGCGAAGGCCCGCTTGAGCTGCGACATGGATGCCACCGAACCCGGGCTGAATCGCGAAGGCAGGCTGGACATCATCAAGGCCCGCCATCCGCTGTTGAAGGGTGCGGTGGTCCCGATAGACGTGGAGCTGGGCAGGAGGTTCAAGGCGCTGCTCATCACAGGCCCGAACACCGGCGGAAAGACAGTGATCCTGAAGACTATCGGCCTCCTCGCGTTGATGGCTCAGAGCGGACTCCACATTCCCGCGAATCCCGGCAGCGAGACTGCGGTATTCGACGACGTGTTCGCGGATATCGGCGACGAGCAGAGCATCGAGCAATCGCTGAGCACGTTTTCATCCCACATGACGAACATCGTGAACGTCACCAGGCGGCTCGCGAGGAACTCCCTCGTTCTCCTGGACGAGATCGGCGCCGGCACGGATCCTGCCGAGGGCGCATCCCTTGCAAAAGCGGTGCTCGATTACCTGATCGAGCGCGACGCACGGGTAGCCGCAACCACTCACTATGGCGAGTTGAAAGAGTACGCGTTCGTCCGTGAAGGCATCGAAAACGCCAGCGTTGAATTTGATGTGCGGACTCTCCAGCCCACATACCGGCTGATGATTGGCGTTCCGGGGAGCAGCAATGCGTTTGCCATCGCGTCAAGGCTGGGCCTGCCGCTGCAGATTATCCATTCGGCGAAGGAGATGGTTCGCGGCGAGGCATCCGAGGAGATTATACGCAAGATCGAGCAGACGCACCGCGCGGCTACCGAGAGGGAGCAGCTTGCCGAGCGCAGATCCCGCGATGTCGAGACCCTGAAATCGCGCTACGAGCAGCGCCTGGAGGAGTTGGAGACCCTTCGCCGCGAAATGCGCCAGCAGCTTGCCGAGGAGGTTGACCGGCGCGTCCGCGAGAGGATCGAGGAGCTTGACGAAATCATCGAGGAGCTGAAGAAGCAGCCCGAAGTTTCCCAAAAGAAGCTGCAGCAAGGCCGCGAGCAGTTCAAGCGGCGCGTGAAGGAGATTCGGCAGGAGGTAGAGGAGCTGCTGCCCCCACCTTACGAGGAGACCGGCGAGCCGTTCGTCCTGAAGGCGGGCGACCTCGTCCTGCTGACGACGTTCGGCATTAACGGCGAGCTGCTCAACAATCCGGGTGAGGGCGATGCGCTCGTCATGGTAGGCTCTATGAAGGTGAGCGTCCCGTTCGACCTCCTGCGGCCTGCAAGACGTCCGGAGAAGAAGCCTGCTGCCGCGGGCGGCGCGATGGAGATCGCTTCTTCGAAAGTCGGGAGCATCTCCGCCGAGTTGAAGCTCATCGCCCAGAGGGTCGAGCAGGCGCTGATTAATCTTGACAAGTACCTGGACGATGCCTACCTTGCCGGCTTGCCGTCCGTTCGCATAATCCATGGGAAGGGCACCGGCGCGTTGAAGAAGGCGGTTTGGGAGTTTCTGGCGAACCACCATGCGGTGGAGTCGTTCCGCCTAGGCGAGCAGGAAGAAGGCGGCTCCGGCGCGACTATAGTGAAGTTTAAGGAAAGGTAGGAGTCGGCCACAGCGGACTGGTTGGTGTGGGCTGCGGTAAAGGTTCGTATGAAATTCTCCATATGCAATGAGCTGTTCGAAGGCTGGGCGATTGAGGAAGTCTTCCACACCGCCGCGGAGTTGGGATACGACGGCGTGGAGATTGCTCCGTTCACCTTGGCGGATTCCGTGGAGGCTATTCCTCAGTCCCGGCGCAGGGAGATAGTCCGTGCTGCCGAGTCGAGCGGCGTCGAGATAGTCGGCCTCCACTGGCTGCTGGTGAAGCCGGAGGGGATGTACATCAATCACCCCGATGAAGCCATCCGCCGTCGCACGAGGGATTACCTGGATGCGCTGATCCGCTTCTGCGGCGACCTCGGCGGGCGGGTGCTTGTATTCGGCTCGCCGAAGCAGAGGAACGTCCACGAGGGCCTGACTTACGTGCAGGCGTGGGAATATGCCCGTGAGACCTTCGCTCACTGCGCTGAGACGGCCGAGGACGCGGGAGTCTACCTGTGCATAGAGGCGCTTCCGCTTCGCGAGACGAACTTTATCAATACAGTAGCCGATGCCGTGCGGATGGTGCGCGAGGTCGGCAAGCCTCACTTCCGCACGATGCTGGACGTCAAGAGCATGTGCTCGGAGGGGAAGCCGATCCCGCAGATCATCGAGGAAGCGGGCGATCTGGCGATGCACGTCCACGCGAATGACGCCGGCGGACGAGGGCCGGGCGCAGGGGACACGGATTTCCGCGAGATCGCCGCCGCCCTTAGGAAGACCGGCTTCGATGGATACGTCTCGGTGGAGGTATTCGACTTCAAGCCCGATCCGGTGACCATCGCCCGGGAGAGTCTGGCGTATCTGAGGCGCATTTGGGAAGACTATAGACCAGATTCCTGAGCTGCAGTCTATCAAGGGGATATTCATGCCTATACATTTCTTCAACACGCTGACCAGGGAGAAAGATGAGTTCAAATCGTCTGACGACATGCGCGTGGGCCTGTACACCTGCGGGCCGACGGTCTATGACTACGCGCATATCGGCAACTGGCGCACCTATCTCTTCGAGGACATCCTGCGCCGCCACCTGGAGTATCGGGGCTTCGACGTCAAGCATGTGATGAATATCACCGACGTTGACGACAAGACCATCCGGGGCGCGATGTCCGGCGGGATAAGCCTGGATGAGTACACCATACCGTTCACCCAGGCGTTCTTCGAGGACCGCGACGCGCTGAACGTCGAGCCGGCGCACGTTTACCCCAGAGCGACCCAGCATATCCCCGAAATGGTTGCGCTCATCAAGGCGCTTCTCGACAAGGGCGTCGCATACAGGGCCGAGGATGGCTCCACCTACTACGACATCACCAAGTTCCCCGGCTACGGCAAGCTCTCGCACTTCAGAATCGAGGAGCTGAGGGCAGGCGCGCGGGTAAAATCCGACGAGTACGAAAAGGCCCAGGTGTCAGATTTTGCCCTCTGGAAGGCGTGGGACGAGGCCGACGGCGCCGTGTTCTGGGAGACCGAGCTTGGAAAAGGGCGTCCGGGCTGGCACATCGAATGCTCAGCCATGAGCATGAAGTACCTGGGCCGGACCTTCGACATCCACACGGGCGGCGTGGACAATATCTTCCCGCACCATGAGAACGAGATCGCGCAGTCCGAAGCTGCGACCGGCCGGAAGTTCGTGAACTTCTGGCTGCATTCGGAGCACCTGCTCGTGGAGGGCCGGAAGATGAGCAAATCGCTCGGCAACTTCTACACGCTCCGCGACGTGATCGCCAGGGGATACGATCCGATGGCATTCCGATATCTCGTGCTCGGCGCGCATTACCGCTCGAAGCTCAATTTTACCTGGCGGGCGCTGGAAACAGCCAAAACAACCATCGGGAACCTCTACGAATTCATGGGACGCCTGGACAAGGAAAGCTCCAGCGGCCTTGAGGAGGCGGTCGAGAGAGCGAGGACGGCTTTCGGCGAGGCGATGGATGACGACCTGAACACGCCGGTCGCGCTGGCGTCGGCTTTCAGCCTGATAAAGGAAGTCAACATCCACGGGCGAGGCGGCAGGGAGGTTTTCGAGGCTATGGTGGACTTCGACCGCGTGCTGGGCCTCAGGCTGGCGGAGCGCGCGAAGCCCATGAGCGCGGAGATTCCGCACGAAATCCTCGGCCTGGTGCAGGAACGCGAGAATGCCCGCAAGACCCGTGACTTTGCCGCAGCCGACCGCATCCGCAGCGAACTCGCCGCCGCCGGTTACGCGATCGAGGACACCCCCGAGGGCCCGAGAATCAAGGCTAAGTAGCTGAACCTCCAGTGGATCGGCCTGATTTGTTCCGCTCAGAGCCCAATGCTAAAGCATCAGGCCAAATGAAATAAGCATGCTGAAGCAAGCTGGATGTGTGTTGGATTCGGGGACACCTTGCTTCAGCATGCTTGTCTGCCTAGACTCGCCGTTTACGGTGAGGCCGCGGTTCTGTCTAGGCTTTGCTAGCCGGGAACGCCCGGTGTAGGTCTTGCCTGCGGCAGCGCCTCCCTCGCCAACTGCAGCCATGTCCGCGTCAGGCCCACCACTGTGGCGCCGTTCGCGAAGGCATCGCGGGGCGTGACCGTGATAAGGAGCCTGTCGCCGACCATTATCGCCCTCGAACCGCCGGGCGCGGGCACGGCGTATATGTTACGCGGCGACAAAGCCTCGTAGCCCAGGATGTAGGCCAGGCGCTCGTTTACCCGATCAATCCTCTGCTGAGCCGTGAATCCTCCTGCCGGCACGCGCGCGATGGCGACAAGCTCGTTGGCGACCACGACCTTCTCAGCCATGGTGAAGGCGCCGGCGAACGACCCGCATACGCCCAGGATGACCGCTGCCGCCAGGAGGGTCAGCATCAATCGCTTCATGGGATTCACCTCCTCGACGTGAGCGCAAACCTCACTCGAATCGGATGTACCCAGCGGGGATGAGCAGTAAACGCCGCAGGGCGCTCCTGCGCATACACGTACCCGGCATAGAGTTATTCGTTCGCGGTGCGCCAGACTGCAAGCGCGGCGAGGCGGGCGGCGGATTCGAGCGCTTTCCGATTGATGGCGGCAGGCGTGTCCCGTATGGTATGGCAGTTTGGGTGTTCGCCCGCGGAATGGAGGAGGAAGCTGGGAACCTTCTTACGCGCGAAGGCCAGGTGGTCGCTTGCGCCGACAGCATCCGGCCGCAGCGCGAGGCCAAGGTCCCGGGCGCTCTCCGCCAGATGGCGGTAATGTCGTGGATAGGCGGCGGCCCCGGCAGTCACAAGCGTGCCCGGAGTTCCGGCGCCGACCATATCGAGCTGGATACTCGACACGATACGCTCCAAAGGGAAAAGCGGATTTGCTGCAAAGTAGTTCGACCCGACGAGGCCCGCTTCCTCGCCGGTCCATGCGGCCAGCACTATCGTCCGCCGGGGCTTGAGGCCGGAGTTGGCAATCGCCCGCGCGACCTCCAAAACGACTGCGGCGCCGGATGCGTTGTCATCTGCGCCTCTAAATATTCTCCCCCGTCCATCATCGCCAAGGTGGTCGTAGTGCGCGCCCACCAGCACGATTTCCCGGGACGCCTGCGGGTCGGCGCCCGGCAGCATCCCGATCACGTTGTAGGTTCGGCGATCGGGATCGCACACCTGCGTGACCTGAAGCCGCACCTTCGGCCCACGCAGGCCCACAGGCAGCTCGCGAGGATCCTTCGCCAGGAGGCTGCGTATATCACGTATACCAGGCGACAAAAGCTCAGTGGCGACAGCCTCATCCACCGCGATGTATGGGAAATCGGCGATGGAGCCGGAAAGCCCAATGTTTGTGCCCCAATCGTCCTTCAGGCCGGCCGGCTTATACATCAGACATGCAACCGCGCCGCGCTGGTATGCGGCTATCATCTTGTGCACGCCTGTAATGGGTTTGGCATCCTTCGGCTGTCCGGGAAGCCACAGGACGATCTTGCCCGCCACGTCGAGGCCGGCGTAGCCGTCGTCCGTGCCATAGCCCACAAAGACGACCTCCGATTCCAGGTCGAGGCCGCCGCGTCCGTTGTAGCCGCGGTAGCTGAATAATTTGACCTGCCCGCGCTTGCCACTGATTTTGTACGTGAGCCTGGCCTTGATCTCATCCTTCGACCTGATGAGCGAATAGCGCATCGCGAGCGGCTGCTTGTAGCCTTCATCCGTAACGGTGGATAGCCCGGATTCGGCGAACTTCGATGCGAGGTAGTCAGCGACGGCATAGTGCTCGGGGCTGCCGGCGCGGCGCCCGCGGAATTCGTCGCTGCACAGCCGCTCGATATCGGACATCATGCGCGTCACGCTGATCGCCGAGAGCAGTTTCTGCTCGTCTTCCCTGAGCGCGGCATTCGATCCGCCGATGGAAAGGAGCATCAGCGCGAGAAGCGCCGGAATCGGGAGGCAAATTCGGCGTAAGGGTCTGCGCATTCAGCAAACTCTTTCTAGTCCCAGTCAGCGCCGGGAGCGACGCTTATCCCGAGGAACGAACTACGTGGAATTCTCCTTACGGAGGTAGGTTTTCAGTACTCCGCCACTCCACCACTCCAATACTCCACCACTCCGCCCGATTCGCCTATCACGAGTACAGCAGATACGCCTGCCTGTCCCGCTTGAAGCTGCGCAGCTCATCGCGCCAGGATTCGATGATTTCCTCCGCAGGTGCGCCGGCCTGTATCGCAAGGCGGGTTTTGTCCGTGCCTGCGAGGAAATCGAAGTAATACCTGCCGGAAGCGCCGGGCGGCCGGAACTGGAACTCCTTCGGGTATAGTTCATGGAGGGCCTTGATCGCGTAGATGCCGACCGCGACGGGATTGAGGGCGTCTCTGTCCATCACGTGCGCCTGCACGCCGCCGCATCTCTCGCCCTGGTACTTCGAGGCCGCTGGGATGAAATGCGCCGGCCGGAAGCGAACTCCGGGAAGCTCGTCGGCATTCAGCCGATCCGCCAGCTTATGCGCGTCCACCCACGGAGCGCCGAACATCTCGAACGGCTTGGTCGTTCCTCTGGCTTCCGAGACATTCGTGCCCTCGATGAGGCAGAGGCCCGGATAGAGCGCCGCCGTCTCCGGCGTCGGCATGTTCGGCGACGGCATCACCCACGGCAGGCCCGTCTCATCGAACCACATCGAGCGCTTCCAGCCCTGGCAGTTGGCAACTTCGACACCGGCCCCGATTGCGAACTGGCTGTTGAAGAACATCGCAAGCTCGCCTGATGTCATTCCGTGCCTGATCGGGATGGGATAAAGTCCCACAAATGAGGCGAATCCGGCGTCCAAAACGTTGCCCTCGACGGCGAGGCCGTTCACGGGGTTGGGCCGATCCAGGACGATGAACTGCTTATCGTACTCGGCGCACGCCTGTATGACGTAGGCCATCGTGTAGATATACGTGTAGAACCTGCATCCGATGTCCTGGATGTCGAACAGCACGACCTCCACGCCGGCAAGCATCTCCCGCGTGGGCTTCCTCGTTTGTCCGTAAAGGCTGTGTACGACGAGGCCGGTTCGCGGATCCGTATACGACGGCGCCGGCTGGCTGTCCGGGATATCGCCTCGCACGCCGTGCTCCGGGCCGTAAAGAGCGACGAGGTTCACACCGGAGCTTTTCAATACCTCGATGGCGTGGACGAGGTTCCTGTTCACCGCGCTGTGATTCGTGACCAGGCCGACGCGCCTCCCGCGGACGAGAGACAAATTCTGCTCGACAAGGACTTCGAGGCCGGATCTTACCTTCATCGCAACTCAAGCTCAAGTATACAGGGCGCGTGCAGGGAATTCAAGCTGATGAGTGAGGAGTGATGCTGGATGCTGGATGCTGGATGCTGGATGCTGGATGCTGGATGCTGGATGCTGGATGCTGGACGTTCTCTCCCATACTCCCACACTCTCATGCCGCTGGTTTTCGTTGACTTCGGGCCGCGGAAGCTGGTATAATACTCTCCAGGTGGGGCTGTGGCTCAGTTGGGAGAGCGCGTCCTTCGCACGGACGAGGTCGTGGGTTCGAATCCCATCAGCTCCACCAGCCTTCGCTAAAGCTACGGCTGGCAAGCCACCTTCTTTGGGCCACCACCGCACGGGAGAGCGTCCCGATCCATCGGGAAGGTCGTGGGTTCTCCCGCTTTCAGCGGGATCCCGCCATCGGCGGGAGAATCCCATCAGCTCCACCAGCCTTCTTGCTAAGACTATGACTGGCAAGCCACCTTCTTGCTAAGACTATGACTGGCAAGCCAGCTTTCTTGCTAATACTATGACTGGCAAGCCACCTTCTTGCTAAGACTATGGCTGGCAAGCCATCTCCCGCATACCAGTGCCCCTCCCCTGCAGGCCATAATCCACCGACTGTCCACTACCGACTACCGACTCGGTTATAGTTCCCTTCGGTTCTCCGGTATGCTATAATTAGAGGAGGGAGCGTTCGACGGGTGACTGGGTTATAGTTCCCTTCGGTTCTCCGGTATGCTATAATCCTTTTACGCTCTCATCGAGCCAGCGCGTGTTATAGTTCCCTTCGGTTCTCCGGTATGCTATAATCGCTCATGCTTCGGCGTCAGCACGATGTAGTTATAGTTCCCTTCGGTTCTCCGGTATGCTATAATTCGTTCTGGATAATCGTTAGCTGATGGTTCTCAAGCTTCAGCCTCGCGGGATTGGAGATTACGACGGTTCTCCACGCCACGGCGAACCTCCTTGCGAACGGGGTGGTAGTCCCCCAGTATGCCCATTTCGTACTTCTCGATCAGGATTGCCTCTTTCGTGCCGGTGCGCCTGCAGTCGCCGTTCTTGTTCGGTTTGCTTACTGTGATTCGTCCGTCACTGCGATCAGTTCCTCTGTAGTAGCCGAAGAACTCTTCTTTCTTCGTCTTTATGCGCACCAGGTCGTATGGATACAGGGTGCACACGAATTCGTAGGAACTGTCGATAACCGGCCACTCTTTCTCAGGCTTTTTCTTAGCTATGGCCCGGTTCGGCAGCTTCTTCTGCATGAAGTCTTTCACGTACACGGGAACGAGGTAATACTTCCCGTCTTTCTTGAACACGTCTGTCCGAACCATATCGCCGTTGTCGGCGGTCCCGCCACGAACCCTTACGCCCGTGGTCTGAGTCTGAGCTACCTTAACAGACCTCACGATCGGGCCGGGCGAGCCGCCGTCGGTGGGCTTGTGGAGCGGTTCGGCGAACGCCTTTTTGGCGTTGTGGTCGTGGGCACTCATGCGATTGCGAATTGCTTCGTACAGCCTTTCGTTTGTCTCCGGCGCGAACAGGTTCGCAAGGTCTTTCTCCTTAAGCTCCGTAAGCCGCGTGCGCACGGCGCTTATGCCGTCGGCGGCCAGGCGTTTCACCGAGCGTATGGTCTGCCGGTGCAGCTCGCCTGTCGCTTTACGCTGCGGCATGCGGGAGACAATCACATCAGCCAGACGAGTCATCAGCTCCTCGCAGAAGCCCTTCCACGGGCGAGGAAGCTTGGGACGTTTGTTCTCCACCCACTCGATTATCTCGCCGGTCTCTCGATCAACGTATCTTTGCCGAGTTTCGCCGACCTTGGAGTACGCGGTTATCATCTCTACGTTGTGCGGCAGCAGCGCGGCAACCACGGTGGCATCCAGTGCGTGGTGCAGGTCATCTTCCTCCCGCTCCTTCGGCAATCCCCACAGCCAGCGCGCCCTGGCGACCACCTGCCCGTTGAGGCATATTACAGCTTGTTCCTTCTCCTCATTCGCAAACCTGAGATTCTCGCGCAGGAACCGGCTGAAGAGGAGGGTGACGTAACTGGTGTCGTTCAGGTTGCGCTTTTTCCACTGCTTCTCGTCCTCCTCGTCGAACTTCTTCCTCAGCAGGTTCTCGCGTTTCCTGGGGTTCTTGATGGTGGGGGCTTTGACCCATGCCTCGAAGGTATGCCACCGCGCTTCATGCCCGAAGAACTCGAATGGGATTTTGTTACCCTTGTTCTGGTTCTCAGATGTGAGCACGAGCGCCCTGTTCGACAGGCTGTCGTCGAAGCTGCGGCTGTAGGGGATGATGTGGTCAATTTCCGTATAGCCGTCCTCGAAGAATCTGTTGAGGTCAATGGGCTTTTGGCTGTAGGCGCACTGCCCGTTCTGCTCGCGGTAGAACCGCCACTTGAGAAGCTCGGTGCCGGTCGGACTGCGGTCCAGGTTGAATGCTTCGCGGAATTCCTGGGCGCGCCTCTCGTTGTCTCTGCGGTTTTCCTCCTGCCGCCCGCTGATCTTGTCGCGCTCCTCGGCGCTTTTCCCCATCTCGCGGGCAAGCTCGATGTGTATCCGATACGGCGCTCCGCATCGAGCGATTATCGCGTTCACGACTTTCCGCGCCTGCGAAAGCGCGCGGAGCACCACGGGGTTGCGCACGTCCTCAGGCTCGATCACTGGCAGCTTGTCCTGCTTGTCCCCTGCTCTCGGCGAAGAATGATCGTAACCCGCCTTCTCGCACGCCTCGTCGTAGCGCAGTCCGTCCTCCATGAACGGCAGGATATTCTTGATCGCTTTCCACGAGAGGTGCGACACACCGCTGAAGCCGTCGCAGTCGCGGACCGCCTCGGCCACGTTATCCGGGACAGCGTTCTCGGCGAGGGTCCGCCGGATTTCATCCTCGTTCTTGTAGAAGGTAAGCGCGTAGGCGGCGGCATCCATTACATCGGGGCTGTCCTTTACTCTGTCCCATACGCCGGCCTTTTCGCATTTCTTCTTGATCTCATGGTAACCCTTGAGGGAGAAGAACTCTGATTTCTCGGCGGTTGCCACGTCCTCGGTCCAGCCGCCGCCTTCCTGCTTTCTCACGTACCTAAGCGCAGTAAATCGGGCCTCTTCAGGAAGGCAAAGCTCCTTGCGTATGCGCGCATATTTGGGTTTATCCAAGCTGTAAGCGAGGGCGACCAGCATTCGGCGCTGTTCATCGCTCAGCCCACACCTGTCGCCATTGATGCTGTATGTGAGGCTGTTGATCTTGTGCAGGAGATCGAACCGTTCGACGGTGTAGGATCGCTTCGGCGCGCGTTTCTCATCAGGCTCGAAGGTGCATGGTCCGACCTTGCGAAGGATATCCTCTCCTGATGCAAATGGCTTCTGCCAGTTGAACACTTCGAGGAACCTTTCCTCGATCTCTGCACCAGCGAAGCCACTCCCTTCCCGCCGCTGGGCGGCGAAGAGCGCCTTGATTTCGTCCTCCAGCATTGATCTGGACAGGGTCTTCCTGTAGTCCCCCGTTGTATTCTTCTTGCGGTCTTGGAACTTCTTGTCCTCCTTCCTCCAGATCATTTCCCCGGCGGTTCGGTAGCGTTCGAGAAGCTGCCGGTTTTCCTCGATGCCTGACAGGGCCTTGCCATCGTCACTCTTTTTCGTCGCCTTTTTGTTCGACTTGAAGCCGCGCCTCTTTGCGATGTGGAACAGCGCGCGTGCGAACTCCTCGCCGGTAAGGAGCCTATCTAAACCTTCGTACCTGAGTTGCCAGGGCTCAAGTCTGTCGCTTCGTGTCGTGAACGCGCTATCCCTGTCTTGCTCCCGGATCAGCTCGTAGTGTACGAACAGGTCTTTCGCCCTGCGGAGTCTTCCTGCTCTGCGGCGCAGCCGACGACGCGTGCCCCGTGCGAGCCTGCGAGGCTCTGCCAGCGAGGCTTTGGTCTTAGCGTCCTCAGCGGCGTTAAACCCGCGGACTCCCAAGTCCTCAATGCGATGCTCGTCCAAGTTCAACACGGACCAGCCGACGGAGGTGATACCGATGTCCAATCCCAAGACGTACTTCATGGCCGCATTCCTCCCCAAAAAGAGGACACCCCCATCAATGACAAGCACTGACGGGGGTGGCGCCTCACGCTTGGCTAGCTCTTATTATAGTAACCATCGGTTCTCCGGTATGCCATAATGCGTTACGCAAACAAGGCAGCCAGCGATGTTAATTATACCAACAAGGGCGTTTATTGTCAACACCCAATTTCCGGCCGTGGTGATCCCCTACTTCCCCTCTGCCGGGGGTTCGAGGCGGCCGGCGCGGGCGGCGGCGAGGTACTCGGCGCAGTATTCATCGCGGCCTCGCAGGGCTTCCGAGGCGTAGATGAGCGCCATCAACTGCTGATCGAGCGGGTCAACGATCGCAGCGTCCAGCCCGGCGGCCATGCACATCACCGTGAACGCCTGATTCAGGAACTTCCGAGCCGGCATCCCGTGGGACACGTTGCTTACACCGGCGATGGTCTGCACTTCCGGGAACTCCGCCTTTACCGCGCGGATCGTTTCGAGCACCGCCAGGCCGTACTCCGGGCCGGTCGCAACCGGGTAAACCAGCGGATCGGAGTAGATGTTCTCAGGCTTGACGCCCTCCGCCAGGAGGTTGCCGATAAGCTCTCGGGCGACGGATATCCGGCCTGCGGAATCGCTCGGGATGCCCCCATCGCCCATGCTGAGCGCCACGACCTTCGTCTCGTACTGCTTGACGAAGGGGAGGATGCTGCTGTACCGGTCTTTCTCGGCGGTGATGGAGTTAATCATCGCCTGGCCCTTGTGGACTCTCAGCGCCCGCTCGACGGCGACGGGATTCGGGCTGTCTATGCTTAATGGGACATCGAGCGCCCCCTGGATAGTAGTGACCAGCCACTCCAGCGCGTCCGGCTCGCCTTCGAGAAGCGTACCGGCGTTGACGTCAACGCAGCCGGCGCCGGCTTCGCACTGCTTGCGCGCCAGGTCAATGAAGAAACCAGCGTCGCGGTTCCTCACCGCGTTCTCGATTATCGGCTCGCCCTTGACCTTGCGACTTGTATTAATTCTCTCTCCGATTATGAACATGCGTTACCCTCCATTTTCAGAATAGAAGCGCAGATGGCACGCGGCTGCGCTGGAGTGGTAGGACCCAACACTCCGATACTCCATCACTCCATTACTCCTCAGTCTCCGTCTCCGGCGTCGGCCTTGGGAGCAGTCCGGCGCGCTCGACGAGCGTTGGAGTGATGGACTCCCACATGACCGGCATGATATGCACTCCCGCGACGCCTTCGATATCGCGAATCTGCCGGATCAGCTCCGCGCAGATGTTGACTCCTTCCTCCTTCGGGTCTTCGGCGCTCTCCATCCGCTTCAATATCTCCTCGGGCACGCGCATACCCGGAACTTCGTCCTTCATGTAAGCAAGCGCCTTTGCCGACCGGGCCGGCAGCACCCCGGCCAGGATGTATACCTGCTTGTGAAGCTCGCGCGCCCTGACCTCCTCCATGAACTCCTCGAACCTGTGCATGTCGAAGATCGCCTGCGTCTGGATGAAGTCCGCGCCAGCCTTAATCTTCTTCTCGAGCCGGGTCACGCGCCAGTCGAACGGCTCGGCGAACGGGTTTGCGGCCCCGCCGATGAACATCCGGGGCTCGACCTTGATCTCCTCGCCGCACTGGAACTTCTTCTCGTCCCGCATGGCCTTCACCATAGCGATCAGGCTGACGGAATCCATGTCGTAGACTCCCTTGGCCTGAGGATGGTTGCCGGTGGTCATGTGGTCGCCGGAGAGGCAGAGTACATTCTTGATCCCATGTCCCGCCGCGCCGAGTATATCGCTCTGCATTGCGATCCGGTTGCGGTCGCGGCACGTCACCTGGATGACCGGCTCGAGCCCTTCCTGCATGACGAAGATCGCGCTGCAGATGCTCGACATGCGCACGATGGCCGACTGGTTATCCGTGAGGTTGACCGCATCCACGAAGCCGGCGAAGTTTTTGCATTTCTTGCGAACGGAGTCCGCGTCGGCGCTTTGGGGCGGGCCGAGTTCGCCGCATACCACAAACTCACCCGCTGCAAGCAGACGCTCCAGCTTGCTGCCTGATTTCACTAACAACACTCCTTAAACAATCGGGATGCGAGCAGGATTCCGCAGATGCTTTTCGCATCCATAATCTCGCCGGTATTGATCATTTCAACTGCATCCCGAAGATTTACCGGGACTATTTCAATAAACTCATCCACATCATTGTTCTGGCCGACCTGCCTCAAATCCTCCGCGAGGAAGGTATGCAGCATTTCGGTCGAATATCCGGGCGCGAGGTAGGAATGGAACATCTCGGTTAGCTTTTCGGGGAAGTAGCCGATCTCCTCCACAAGCTCGCGGCGTGCGCAGTCGGCGGGGTCCTCGCCCTTGTCCAGAGTGCCGGCGGGGATTTCCAGCAGGACGGCCCCCGCGGGCTGACGGAACTGCCGCACGAGCACGATCTTCTCGTGGTCGAGCATGGGCACGATTGCTACCGCTCCCTTGTGCTCCACGACTTCGCGGGTGGCGGTACGCCCGTTCGGAAGCTCCACCGTATCAACGCGGAGGTTCACCAATCGCCCTTCGAATACGCGCTTCGATTCGAGTGTCTTTTCCGTCAGGTCCATGTCAGCCCTGCCACGCGCGGGTTAGCTTTCATGTCCGCTTCTGCATCAGTCCAGCCGCCAATGCGCCCCCTGCAGATGCGGCGAGGAAGAATTCCCTGTCCTCCTCGATTGAGCGGCCCATCGTCGTGACGCGAATATTGTTGCGTTCCAGTTCGGCCAGGCCGGGTTCGCCATCCACTATGCGAACCTGGTGTCCACCCTTCGCCAGGACTGCCTCGAGCTGCTGATCCACCATACGCGCCCTCTCTCCGGGTAGTTCCGGGAGAGCGACCAAGGCCGGCGAGAGCGCGACCGCGCCGAGGACGGTCCGAGTATGATGGCTGACCCCCCGGTGGCGCTCGCGCGGATCGGCGAAGCTCATCCGCACGACGGCGACGGCCGTGCCGCCGAGCACGCTGCATGCGTTGATCGCCTCGCCTTGCTGGGTACCCGAAAAGCCGTATGGCGAGCCGGTTCCCGCGTTTCCCGGACCCTGGCAGACGATGGCGGCGTCGGCTTCGACTACTTGTTTTGCTGCTATCAGCGCGGTGTACACGTTTACCGCCTCGATATCGCCGCCGAACGCCTGCCCGCAGGTGATTGTGGCATCCACGAGGCCCTTCTCCCTCAGCTCCGCCACCAGTCGGCTGAATGCAATCGGAAGGGCGGCGCCGTCCGTCATGATGTAGGCGATTCTGGCCCGACAGTCTGTCAACACCTTCAGGGCAGCAGCGGCGGGAGCTATCTGGCTGTGAAGCTCGCAGCAGATCACGGGCATGCCGTCGAGCGACTCGAACTCCCGAACCCGTTCCTGGTGTGGGCTGTTATCCTCCTCAACTGAGAGCACCGCCTCCTGAAGCGGGGTATACCTGAGCTTCACGATGTGGCCGGAAGGTCTCTCAGCCTCTCCAGTCGGCCTGCTGAGGTTGCAGATTACGAAGTGGACGCCGCCGGTGCCGAGGCCGATCTCGACGGCGGTGACGTTGAGCAGGACTTCATCGCCGATCTGCACCGGCCCGGTTAGCTCCGAATAATTGACGGCGAGGGCCTGCGCGCCTTCGAGGTCAACGATGACCTCCTGCGCGCCCGCTCGCTCGCTGACGACTTTGACTATTTTAGCTTTTCGTCTGTTTAGCATATCATTTTGGAGTGCGGGAGCTTGCTCCCGCTTTGAAAGCGGCGTCGAGCCGCCGCACTCCATATCAGCCCCCTGCCGCGACCTGCACTATCGCCAACGCCATCTCCACAGACTTTACGAAATCGGAGATCGGCAGGTATTCCTCCGTCGAGTGCGCCTTATCGTATCCGACGCCTATTACAGTAGCCGGGATTCCCTTGGCGTTGAAGATACTCGCATCGCTTCCGCCGCCGGTTTCGTGCAACTTCGGCTCGATTCCTACCCTGCGCGCAGCAGTGACGGCGATTCGGACCACCTCATCGCTTTCGGAGAGGCGGTATGCCTGGTACGAACGCTCGACCTCGATTTCGATGGCTGCGCCTACCTCCGCCGCGGCATCGTGGAATGCCTCGACCATGTGCTGAACCTGGGCGTCGAGCTTTTTCTCATCGCGGCTGCGAGCCTCGCCCTTCACCTCGCAGAAGTCGGGTACGATGTTCCTGGCCGTCCCGCCGCTGATTACGCCTATATTCGCGGTGGTCTCCTGGTCAATTCGACCCAGCTTCATATTTGAAATCGCCTTACCTGCCGCAGCGATAGCGCTGATTCCATCCTCGGGCCGCGCCCCGGCATGCGCCGCCTTGCCTCGAATCCTCGCGACAATGTTATCGTGCGAAGGAGCAGCGACAACCACACTCCCCACCGGACTGCCCAGGTCGTACACAAAGGCGCACTTCGAGGTTATCAGGCTGTAGTCCAGGTACTTCGCTCCCCACAGGCCGACCTCCTCGCCGATGCTGAAAACGATCTGGATGTCCCCGTGGGGAATTCCCCGCTCCCGGATGACCCTCATCGCCTCCATGATGGCCGCTATGCCGGCTTTGTCATCCGCGCCCAATATCGTGTTGCCGGTGGACCGGATGACGCCGTTCTCGATTTTGTAACCCCAGCCCTCGGTCGGCATTACCGTGTCCATGTGCGCGTTGAGCAGGATCGGCACGGCTCCCGAAATTATGCCCTTCTTCGCGCCGATGATGTTGCCGGTGTCACCGTCCACCCTTTTGCCGGCGGTGTCGCGAGCGACATCGAAGCCCAAGGCGCGCAGATCGGCCTCCAGAGCGTCGGCAACGCTCTTCTCCCTTCTGGTAGGGCTGTTTATCGCCGCCAGGCGCAGGAAATTCTCCACAAGCCGTTGCCTATCTATCACCAAACCCTCCAACGGTTGCATTGGAGTAATGGAGTGTTGGAGTAGTGGAGTATTGGGGGCATCGGGAACCCATCACTCCAGTACTCCATTACTCCACCACTCCATTTCACATCGTCCGCGTGATCTTGCTGAGGTTGCGCGGCTGGTCCGGGTTGTAGCCCTTCGCTACGGACAGGTACTGCGCGAAAAGCTGGCCCACCGCCACATACACAAGCGGGCTGTAGATCTCATCCACCTCGACCGGAAGCCTGATCGGCGTTGTAGCCCGAGAGAGGATTTCCTCCTCGGTGGAGACGACGATCATCTCGGCACGATCCCTGGCCAGTTCGCCGGTCAGACCGAGCATCGCCTTGTAGCCCTTCCCCGGCGGCGCGTATAGAAATACGGGAAAGCCCTCGTCTATCGCAGCTATCGGGCCGTGCAGGAAGTCCGCGGATGAGTACGGCTTGGCCACGACATAGCAGGTTTCCGATAGCTTCAGGGCTGCTTCCTGGCAGGTAGCCAGGTTCATGCCCCTGGCGATCACCATGCACTCCTGCATGTAGCGGTATCGCTCGACTATTCTCTCGATCTGCTCCTCTATGTCGAAGACCGCCCGGACTGCGCCGGCCGCCGATCTGAGGTCGTTCAGCATTTGCGCGTTCCCCGTGATCGCGCTTGAGAGCAGGTAGAGCACGCCCAGCGCGGCCGTATAAGTCTTCGTAGCGGCGACGCTTTTTTCTTCGCCCGCGTGGCAGAAGAGCGCGAAATCCGCCGCCCGCGCCAGCGAGGAATCCCGCACATTAGTTATCCCGGCAGTGAGCGCGCCCATCTCCCTTGTCCGCTTCAGCACATCCACTACATCCGTAGACTCTCCCGACTGCGATATGCCGAGCACGAGCCACCTCGAAAGGTCGAGTTTCGCTTGGTACAGCGTGAATACCGACGGTGCGGCAAGGCTCACCGGTATGCCGGCTGTGATCTCGAGCAAGTATTTCCCGAAGGTGGCGGCGTTGTCGGATGTTCCTCGGGCCGCGATGCTTATGCACTCGATCCCTTCATCCGTCATGGCCCGCCGGAGCGCCTGGACGTTGGCGCATTCCTCGTCGCAGAGCCTCTCCAGAATCCCCGGCTGTTCGTGAATCTCTTGCAGCATATATGTCATCGGGCGTCTCCTTAAAAATGATCGGGCAGCCAGAAAACCGGCCGCTGCGGCGGAAAGAGCGCGGAGATGATCCGCCTGTCTCTCGGCGCCGCGGATAAGTTTAGCTCATCTATGCCCTTGATCCCGAAGAGCAGGGCGAAGAAGTCTGACTGGCTGATCGGTATTCGAGCGGCGTTGTGCGCGCCCGGCGTGACACGCCCGAACCTGACCGTCAGCTCCAGGCTGCCCATTTCCGTGTCGAGGCTTATGGAGCCGGCTGGAGGCTTGGCCGACCTTGCTCTCCTGTTCAGCTCCGGGAGGATCCTCCTGCCGAGAGACTCGACGTTGATTATGCGGCACATCATGCCCGTTGGCTCATGGGCCTCCACTTGCTCCGCGACCTCCCCAATGCCGATCGCTATCTCCGGCTCGTGCGGAAGATCGCTCCAAATCTTCTGTGCCCCGACCTCCGACGAGCGAGCGGCCGCCCTGTAAATCAACGCCTCCGCGCACTCTTCCTCACCCGAGACATAGCCTATCTCCCGGAGCCAGCAGTTCTCCTTATCAAACTGGAAAAATAGATATCCGGCGATCCTTCCCTGGGTTTCGGCGAGGAGTGTGGACTTCGGCGCGCCGAATCTGGGCAGCGCGTATCCCTTCCAGTACTCCGGAGTACGAACTACTGTGAGAGGCCGCGCGCTGTTGAATTCTTCGTAAATCCGCTGAACGCTCGGCATGTCGTAGGTCCAGTCGCACGGGCGAGTCGAGTAATTCATCCGCATGTCATCCTGCAAGCCGGACCGCAATTGCCCGGCGAGGGTCTTCACGGGCACCGAGCGCCAGCCGGCCCTCTCGTAAAAAGGCTGGATCCCCGTGAATAGGACCGAAAAGTCCAAGCCGTGGCCGAACATCACGCCGATGGCGTCCGTCAGCAGACGAGAGGAATACCCCTTCCTCCGGTGGTCGGGATGCGTCGCCACGTTGCCGATCCCGCCCATCCTAATCCGGGCGCCCCCTATCCTGACCTCGCGCTCACATATCTGCAGGGCGCTGACCGGGCTGCCGTCGAGCACGCAGACCCTGGTGTAGTCGTGCCTGTACCAGGGATCGCCGTGGAGGTAGGGAGTGAAATAATCACCGTCGGCGCGTTTGAAAACCTCTCTCCACAAGCCAAGGCACTTTCCAAGCTCATTCGGCATGATCGCTCGGAACTCTTTGGACATGGCGCGTTCACCCGCGACGTTCATTTAAGAGACGGTAGACTGGAAAAGCCTCTCCGGGTCTCCGGTCTACGGTCTACTGTCTCCGGTCTCTGGTCTCCGGTCTACGGTCTCCCGATTGCCCAATCTCAGCACATCTATCTGCTCGCGTATAAGCTGCGCCAACTCCGAATCGGGAGCAATTCCGCAGATTGCCTCGAGCACCCGGTCGAGCCCTTCCTCACGGATCGTTCTTTGGATTTCCATAGCTGCGGGGTCGTCGGGATTATCATACACCAAAGCCGCAGCCGCCGCCAAGCACACATTCCGGGGTGTGATGCCGTAGGACAAGGCCAGCTTCGCGCCGCCGATCAAGCGGTCGTCCGGCCCCAGCTTCCTGATCGGGTCTCTCCCGACCCGCGCCACAGTATCTCCAAGTGCGACATTCGCAAATCGGTGCAGCAGGTCTTCGATGTGCTCCCGGTGCTCATCGGGAGTGAATCCATGCCGCTTTATCAGCGCCTCGCCGGTTTCGGCGAGCGCCTTCTCCACGACGGCGCGCACCACAGGATCGCCCACCGCCTGGTATACGTATTCGTGCCCGCGCAGGTAGCCCAGATACGCGGCCGCGGCGTGCCCCAAATTGTGCGTGAAGAGCTTGCGCTCCACGTATGCCCCGAAGTTATCATACGGTTGGAAGCCGACGATCTCCGGGATATCCCCGACGAAGCCTCTGCGGGCGACCGGAAGCTTTTTGTACTCCTCAACCACAACCAGGAGCGGGTCCTTCCGGCGCTGCTCTTCAGTCATCACGGGGACCATGCGGCTTACGACGGACTCCACGAAGCCGACGTTTCCGGCGACATAATCCGCATATTCCGGGGGGAGCGCCTTGAGTATGTAGCCACGAAGTACGTCGGAGGCATGGAGGAGATTTTCGCAGATAATGATGTTCAGGGGATCCGACACTCCGCCATCCGCGCGAAGCCTGATTCCCATTGCGATAGACGGAGCTACGTGCCGCAGGGCGTTCACTCCGACCGCCGTACACACAAGCGATGCGTCCAGAACCTCCCCGGCGACCGCCTCCCGATCCGCGCCGTGGACGGCCCGTATGTTCCTTATGATTACCGTCTGCGGGTTGTCGCCGACTATCTCGATGGGGTAGCTCCGGCGCTCGTTGATTAGCCTGACGATCTCGTCAACGACATCAACGAATACCACCTCGTATCCCGATTCGGTAAAAAGCTGAGCAGTGAAGCCTCGCCCGATGTTGCCGGCGCCGAATTGTATTGCCTTCAGCGCCATTATCTACGCTCCTGCTTGTGCCGAATCGCCAGTTTCGCCGCGCCTGCGATATCGGCGGGTGTCATGCCGTACTTCTTCAAAAGCTCGGCGGGTTTGCCGGACTCGGTGAACGTATCCGGCACGCCGACCCGCTCCATCGGGACGGGACACGCATCAATCAGGGCCTCGGCGATCGCGCTCCCAAGCCCGCCGATGATGCTGTGCTCCTCCGCGCTGACGGCGCACCCGGTTTTTCTCGCAGAGGCGAGGATGGTCTCGGCGTCCAGGGGCTTGATCGTGCCGACGTTCACCACCTCGGCGGATATGCTTTCCTGCGCCAGCATTTCCGCCGCCTCCAGGGCTTCCGCCGTCATGATGCCACACGCGAAAATGGAGACATCCTCGCCCGGACGCACAACCACCGCCTGGCCAATTGCAAAATCGTAGCCCTCGTCGAAAATCACGGGAACTTCCGAGCGGCCCAGGCGCATGTAGACCGGCCCGACGTACTCGGCGACGGCGCGCACCGCCTTTTTCGTCTCGACGGCGTCCGCAGGAACTATCACCGTGATATTCGGAAGCGCGCGCATAATGGCGATGTCTTCATTGGCTTGGTGGGATGCGCCGTCCTCGCCGACCGTGATGCCGCCGTGGGTAGCGACGATCTTCACGTTCAGCTCAGGGTAGCATACGGACATCCTGACCTGATCCCAGACGCGGCCGCTTGCAAACACCGCGAACGAGCTCGCAAACGGAATCTTGCCCGCGGTCGCCAGCCCAGCGGCGGTGGAAATCATATTCGCTTCGGCTACCCCGAAGTTGAAATGCCGATCCGGGAAGGCTTTGGCGAAAACGCCGGTCTTGGTGGACTTGGACAGGTCCGCGTCCAGGACGACTATATCCGGGTTCTCCTTGCCCAATTCCACGAGCGCCTCGCCATACGCGTCTCTGGTGGCAATCTTCTCAGCCATGCCTTTCTCCTCAACGTAAGTTCCCTCTCCCGAGGGGTGTATTTCACAACTTAAACGCATGTGGGAGCAGGTCCGCAAGCGTATGCGTTTCCACTCCCTGATCCGAAACCAGATAGATATTCATCGCTTCTCCGGCGGGCGCGAATTCGGCCATCACCTGAAGGCACGCGCCGCACGGGAACGCTGCCTTCCCCGACGAGTTTGAAATTGCAACCGCCCGGATTGCCCGCTCGCCCTCGCATATCGCCCTGGAAATCGCCGTGCGCTCGGCGCAGGTCGAAAGCCCATACGAGGCGTTCTCCACATTGCAGCCGGTGTAGATTTCGCCGCTGCTCCCAAGGACGGCGGCCCCGACTTTGAAGCCGCTGTAGGGAGCGTAGGCGTGTTCCATGACTCCCTTGCTGGCCTCGACGAGCGACTTAATCTCGTGCGTCAAATCCATTCTCCCCTCACCTCGTCCCTCTCCCGCTCGCGGGAGAGGGAGCTATTGTGTCGCTTCTGCGGTCTGTCCCGCCTTCGGACGGGATCCCGCTGGAAGCGGGACAGTCTGAGATTTATCCGCCCAGCTCCGCGAGGGCCTGCCTCGCCTGCTCCTCGTTCGGGGCCTTGCCGTGCCAGTCGCAGACGTTCTCCATGAAGCTCACGCCCTTGCCCTTGATCGTGTGGGCGACGATCATGGTCGGCTTCCCCTCGACTTTTCGCTCAGGTGACAGGGCGTCGAGGATCTGGGGGAAATCGTGCCCGTCTATTTCGATCACATTCCAGCCGAACGCCCGCCATTTGTCGGGGAGCGGCGTCACCGTCATAACTTCGCAGTTCGGGCCGTCTATCTGGAGACCGTTGAAGTCGGTGATCGCGGTGACGTTGTCCAGTTTGTAGTGCGCCGCCGCCATCGCGGCCTCCCAGATTTGGCCTTCCTGGGACTCGCCGTCGCCGATCATGCAGAAGACACGATAGTCCTTCTTATCGAGCCTGCCGGCCAGTGCCATCCCATTCGCGCCGGAGAGCCCCTGTCCCAGCGAGCCGGTTGTGAACTCCACGCCCGGCAGCTTCTTCATATCCGGGTGGCCCTGGAGGCGGCTGTTGATGTTCCGGAAGGTGATAATCTCCGCTTTCGGGAAGAATCCCGCTTCCGCAAGGGCAGCGTACAGCACCGGGCACGCGTGCCCCTTGCTCAGGACAAATCTGTCGCGGTCGGGCCATTTGGGGTTCTTCGGGTCGCAGCGCATCACGTGGAAGTATAGGGCGGCCAGGATATCGGCGGCGGAAAGCGAGCCGCCCGGATGGCCGGACTTCGCCGCGCCGACCATGATGATGATATCCTTCCGCATCTCCCTGGCTTTGTCTTCCAGCTTGCGGATCAGCTCAGGCGGATATTCGGACATACACATGTCTCCTTTAACCAAGGAATGCGGCGGTCACCCCGGCCTTGCCAAGAGCGCGTTGTCTATCAGGCGAGTCCCGCCGATGCGGACGGCCAGCGCCAGCACCGCCTCGTCCTTCACTTCCGCGAGGCGGTCCAGCGTTTCGGGGTCCACGACCGCCACATCGTCAATCCGGGCGAGCGGCTCCCGCTGGATGAACTCCTCCACGCGCCGGCGGAGCTCCTCGCCGGACACAATGCCCTTACCCAGAAGCCCCTGTGCATAGGACAACGATTTGCTAAGCGCCAAGGCCGCCTCCCGCTCCTCAGGGCTGAGGTAGGCGTTGCGCGAGGACATCGCAAGGCCGTCCGGCTCGCGCACAATCGGCATCCCGACGATCTCGACAGGCAGGTTCAAGTCTCTCACCATTCGCTCGATTACTTTGAGCTGCTGGTAATCCTTCCGTCCAAAGTAGGCGCGGTCCGGCTGCACGATATTGAACAGCTTGAGGACGACCGTCGCTACTCCCCGGAAATGGCCGGGACGCGAGGCCCCGCATAATCCTTCGCTCAGCTTCCCGACCTCCACACAGGTCTGGTATCCCTCTGGGTACATTTCCTCAACCGAAGGGTTGAATATCAGGTCAACGCCGACCTCCTCCGCCAGTCGGGCATCGCAGTCCAGATCGCGCGGATACTCGCGGAAGTCCTCACTCGGCCCGAACTGCGTCGGATTCACGAACAGGCTGACGACGACGAAGCCGTTTTCCTCCCTCGCACGGCGCATGAGGGATAGGTGGCCTTCGTGGAAGCAGCCCATCGTCGGCACGAGTCCGACGCTCCTCACTTCACCTCTCGCAAGGCCGATGAACTCACGTGTTTCATGTACGGTATGCAGGATTCCCATCACACTACTGCCAGCACTCCAACACTCCAGTGCTCCATTGCTCCGCTTTCCCCTAGAAACTGTGCTCCGGGCCGGGGAATTTGCCGCTCTTCACTTCCTCGACATAGGACTTGAATGCCCGAAGGATGACCTCCGAGAGATTCGCGTACTTCTTCGCATGTTTTGGATAGAATTCACCGTATAAACCCAGCAGGTCGTTAGTCACGAGCACCTGGCCGTCGCAATATGGGCCTGCCCCAATGCCGATTGTAGGAACTGAAACGGCCTCGGTGACCTGCCTTGCGAGCTCCTTTGGCACCAGTTCCAGCACGATTGCAAAAACCCCGGCCTGCTCCAGCGCCCCGGCATCGTTCAGAATGCGCGCGGCATCCGACTCGGTTCTGCCCTGGATGCGCGGCCCGCCGAACTTATGCACCGACTGCGGCGTGTAACCCAGGTGGCCCAGGACGGGAATTCCAATATCCACGATGCGGCTGATGGTTTCCACCATCGGGCGGCCGCCTTCGAGCTTTACCGCATGGGCGCCGGCTTCCTGCAGGAATCGGCCGGCATTCGCCATCGCCTGCTCGATGCTGATTTGATAGCTCATGAACGGCATATCCGCGACGACCATCGCCCGCTGAACGCCTCTAGCGACCGCCGCGGTATGATGAAGCATGTCCTCTACGGTTACAGGCAGCGTCGTGTCGTATCCCAGGACGACCATGCCCAGGGAGTCGCCCACGAGAGCGATGTCCACTCCGGCCTCGTCGAGCAGCTTTGCGGTAGAGAAATCATACGCTGTTAGCGCCGTTATCTTTTCGCCCTTCTGCTTTTTTGCAAGAAGGCTCGCGGTTGTAACTATATCCATAAGTCATCTCCTCCAGCCCATTTAGAAAGACAGTAGATAGTAGACCAGAAACCGTAGACCCGGAGAGGATCTTCCAGCCTGCTGTCTATTGTCTCCCTCCGCTACCCGACCGGGCGGAACATATCTCCCAGCGCCCAGCCAAATAAGAGCGCGGGGAATACGATATTGCCGCCGAATAGCAGCACGTGCGACGGATCGGGAGCGTAAACCAGAAACGCCAGCGCTGTCACACAGATTGTTGCTGCGAACGCCCTTAAAAGTGACTTGGACAAGCTCTCCTGGATCAGCCCGATGAGAATATAAACGCCCGCAGCCAGATAGAAATTAAAGAAGTTAAAAATTATCAGGATGAGGCCGATAGGATAGCTTGCCGTGCGCCGTCCGGGGACGCGCACGGACTGGAATACCAACTCGTCGTCCAGCGACTGCAGCGTTCCATTTACGCTCAGCAGGAAGCCGACTAAAGCGCCGATGATAGCCAGCGCGGCGATCAGCATCGTGCTCCACAAGCCGACAAACGGCATGTTCAGCTTGAGCCATGTTATCTGCTGTCCGGGACTCACGGCCAGCAGAATAAGCACAAACACCGCCATGGACCAGCCCATCAGGTTCAGGCCCAATTTCAGCGCGGCTTCCCTCTCCAGGCTGGCTCCCGGCACACGCGCTCCGCTCCGCCGTAAGAGCCGGTCCAGCTTCGCCTGAACCTCCGCGTTTCCGGGATCGAGCTGAACCGCGATGGTATACATGGCTATGGCATTCTCCAAGCGGCCCTGTATCTTATAGATGTCCCCAAGGATTACGTGCGCCTGCACATTCTTCGGATCCAGCGTCCGGGCCTCCCGACATGCCGACATCGCAGAGTGGAACTGGCCCCGGATGAAAGCGGCCTGAGCCTCTCGAACCCATCGCTCCGCCTCAGCGACGCGGCTCCTGGCGGCATGTGTCCTGGGCGCTTCCGCCCGCTGGCCGATGCCGCTTGAGGCTCTCGGCTGCGCCGGCCGGCTGATCGGGACCCGGAACATCTCGGCATCCAGCGAGGCGTCGTATATCGTGCGCTTATCCGGATTGACGAGCGTCTGATAAGCCTCAGCGATCTCGATGAAGGCCGCCTTCGCCGCGACTTTGTCCTGCGCCACGTCGGGATGGTGTTGCCGCACGAGTTGGCGATACCGGCGCTTGATCTGCTCCGGCGTCGCCGTCCTGGGCACTCCCAATATCTCGTAATGTGTCTTCTTAATAGGCATGGATTATCACTGACTTACCACGCTGCTGTACTGCTGCGCGTAGAATTTTATCACAAACAGGCCGATGTATACCGCAATCCCGAGAAGCAGGAGCACACCCAGGATGACGGTGCCCTGGAGAGTAGCGACTTCGGCTTCGCTCTCCGTATACTCGGCGGCTTTGTCCAGCATCGCATCAACATTCCCCGTCTGCTCGCCCGTTGCAAGCATGTCGAGCGCCATCCGTGGCAGAACCTCCGTGCGCTCCAGCGATTCAGCGAGCGGCCGGCCGCGCTCCACCTGCGGGATGGCCGTCTTGAGCCGCGTCGCCAGATACCAGTTCCCACTCGCGTCCGCCGCATGCGCCAATCCCTGGGAGATGGACGCTCCCGCAGCGAACATGGCTGAGAGCACCCTGTAGAATCTGGACAGCGCCAGCATTCGGACGATCTTCCCCACCCTCGGAATCGCCAGCTTGACCAGATCAACTCCGTACCTGAACCCAGGAATCTGGTACAGCACTCGATACGCGGCCCACAGGGCCAGGATGGCGACCGCGACGGGTATAAGGTTGTACACGGTTGCCCTCAGATACTCTTTGAAGCCATGAAAGAGCAGTATCGGGAATGAGGGAATGAAGATCACCGCGAGCACCAGAATCTTCGGGTACAGGGTGACGAGCCGCAGCTTTTGCCTGACGCCGTGCTCCCAATCCAGGTAGTCCGCGATCCGCTCGATCATCTTGTCCAGCGTGCCGCTTGTCTCTCCGGCGCGAAGGAGGCTGATGTGCAGCTCCGGAAACATCCAGGGATAGCGGGCAAAGGCATCGCTCAACCGGCCGCCGCCCTGAAGGGATTCCATCGTCTCGGCGGCGATCTTCCGCAGGCGGCGATTCCCTCCCTGCGACCGAAGCGAGTTCATCGCCTGGACGAGCGTCATCCCGGACTTCATCATCGTGGCAAGCTGGCGGTAGAAAATGGCACGGCCGGAAACCGTCGCCCCCGCGAAGATTGGATTGACAATCCATCGCACGAACAGCCGCGCCGGGTTCAAGCTCGTCCCGACTCCCTTGCCGCCGCCTCGAACCTCCCGTATCTCGAGCATGTAATAGTCCATCTCCTGGAGGCTTGCGACGGCCGCGCGCTGATCCTCGGCATCCGTGACGCCGGTGATCGTTCGCCCGGATTTGTCCTTTACCTTATACCTGAAGGAAGCCATGGATCCCCGCTCCGATCTCACAAGCCAAACAAGTCAAGCAGTCTCCGATAAGGCAGAGCTATCCCGCAGATTACTGCAAGTCCGATAGCGATTATGTTGACTAATATCATCACGTGAAGGCCGAACCACTTGGTCCGCCCGACCGCCACCAGAGCCGCATCTTCATAGTACGCGGCCAATCTTTGGAGCGCGTCCACCGTCTGCCCGCCGACCTCGCCGGCAGCCAGCACCCGCAAATCCTCGCTGGTAAACAGGCCGGTTGCGGCAAGCATCTCGCTGAACTTGCAGCCTGACCGAAGGGCCGGCAACTGCTGCTGCAGCCGCTCGCCGATTGCAACATTCTCGGAGGCGCGGGATGCCGCATCCCACGCCTGTATAGGAAGGATGCCGGCGTTCTGCAGCCGCCACAGTATCCTCGTAAAGTTTGCAAGTGACCGCATCCAGCTCGCCCGAGCGTACAGAGGCGCCCGCAGCACCAACTTTTGCGCCAGAGGACGCATGCCCGGCTGCCGAAGTCCGGCAGCCATCGCGTGGTAGCCCCCGATCAAGACCAGGAGTGGCAGTACGACATGCAGGCCGGTCCAACTGATATATGCACCGATCGCAGGACCAATGTCACCACCTGCAGCAACTACAGGCAAAAATATGGGCAGGAACGGCGCAATCAGCAAAGTTCCGACTGCGTTTACCCATCCGATCAAACATATCATTCGGAGCAAGCGATTAGATGCGCGCTGAGAAAACTCGTAGTCGAGCGCAATGTCACCCACCATGATCGGGAGAAAGCCGCCAACCTCCCCAGCGGCCACAACCCCAATTACGTGCGGCGGGAAAGCCCTGGGGAACTCCATCATGGCATTGCTCAGCTTCTCCCCGGTCTGCACCCTGGATGCCATACGCTCCGAGATAGCGCGCATTGCATGGTTCGGAGTCTGGTAGGCGATCTGGGACAGTCCCTCGAATATGCTCATCCCCGCCTGGAGGTACGATTGCAGCGACCTGAAGAAAACCATCAGCTCCTTCGCCGGCGCGGACAAGTGGGAGGCCCTGACAACGGCACCGGCGCGAACGATTTGAGACTGAGGCGGCGCTGTTGGAACTACGAGATTGACCGTCCAGCCTTTGGAGATCAGGCGCTCGCGGACGTCCGACTCCGAAGCAGCGTCCGTCACTCCGATAAGGGTTTTCCCGCTCTTATCCACGATCTCATACCGGAAAAGCGGCATTATTCCACCTCCGCCAGCCTGCGTACACGCTGGTCTTTTAGATCCTTCAGAACTTCCCCCGGCTTTCGTCCGCCGGGAAGTTCCAAATCCGGCGCTATCTCCGCAAGCGGAGCCATCACGAACGCCCGCTCCATCATCCGAGGATGAGGGATCGCAAGCTCGGGAGCGGCGATTTCCACATTGTTGTAGAGCAGCAGGTCAATGTCTATGACGCGCGGGCCCCAATGGCGATTGCGCACGCGGCCCATATCGTCTTCTATGCTCACCACAACATGAAGCAAATCAGCCGGTCCGAGTTCCGTCTCCACCAGGGTGACGGCATTCACGAAATCAGGCTGGTCCGCGAACCCGACCGGAGCAGCCTCGTAGAGGGATGAAACTCGCTTCAGGCGAATGCCCGGATGCCGGGCGAGACGCTCAAGAGCCTCGCGGATATTCGCTTCTTTGTCGCCCAGGTTCGACCCGAGGCCTAGGAATACGGCCGCCAATCCATCCGCTCCTCTCGACTAACGTGCCGCACGGTGGTATTATTATACGTACATTCCGCCGGGCCGCTTCGGACACGAGTGGCTGTATTATACCGAAGTTCCAGGCGGTTTGTCCATGCGAGCAGGAGCTATAAAGGCATCATCAATGAAGAATATAATCGTGGGCACGGCCGGCCACGTTGACCACGGCAAGACAACCCTTATCAAGGCGCTGACGGGAATTGATACCGACCGGCTGAAGGAAGAGAAGGAGCGCGGGATGACGATTGACCTCGGCTTCGCGTCCCTCGCGCTCCCGAACGGCCGGGTCGTCGGGATAGTGGACGTTCCGGGCCACGAGCGGTTTATAAAGAATATGCTGGCGGGAGCCGGCGGCGTTGACGTGGCGCTGCTCGTCGTCGCGGCGGATGAATCGGTGATGCCGCAGACAATAGAGCACCTCGAAATCCTCCAGCTCCTTGAGGTGAAGCGGGGAGTGGTTGCCCTCACGAAGGCCGATCTCGTGGATTCGGACTGGATAGGGCTTGTGAAGGAGGACGTCCGGCAGGCGCTGGCCGGCGCGTTCCTCGCAGGCTCGCCGGTGGTCCCGGTGGCTTCAACGAGCGGCGCAGGGCTGCCCGATCTGCTGGCCGCGATTCAGGAGGCATGCGATTCAGTCGAGGCGAGAGATTCATCGGGCGCCTTCCGATTGCCGATAGACCGTGTGTTCACATTGACCGGCTTCGGGACGATAGTAACCGGTACCCTCGTTTCCGGCGCTGTGAACGTTGGAGATGCCGTGGAAATCATGCCCCGAGGACTGCCTTCCCGGATACGAGGGATCCACGTATACGGCCGGAAGGTCGAACGCGCTGCGGCTGGAACGCGCGTTGCATTGAATTTGGCCGGGGTGGAGGTTGCGGACATCGCTCGAGGCGACATCTGTACCACGCCCGGCGCGCTGAAAGCCTCCTCTATGCTCGATCTCAAGCTCTCTCTGCTGAGCAGCGCATCGCGGCCTCTCAAAAACAGAACGAGGGTGAGATTCCACATCGGGACCGCCGAGCTGCTCGGGCGAGTTGTGCTTCTCGATCGGGACGAACTTAGGCCGGGCGACCAGGCACTCGCCCAATTCAAGTCCGAGACTCCGGCAGCCGCCGCGCGGGGCGAGCGATTCGTCATCCGGTCGTATTCGCCCATGATAACCATCGGCGGAGGCGTGGTTATCGAACCGGCGGCTCGAAGGCGCCGGCGCTTCGATCCTGCGGCGCTCTCCAGCCTGGAAACCAGCAGCCGGGGCTCCCCGGAGGAGCTAATGGAGCAAGCCCTGAAGCAGGCGTCCACGGGAGCTACCGCCGCCGAGTTGAGCAGGGCCACCGGCCTCGCCGATACGCAGGAATTACTTGCAGCATTGAAGGAAAAAGGCGCGGTGATCGCCCTTGACGGCGGCCGGCTGCTGCACGCCTCCACATTCGCCGATCTCGCGTCGAGGATTAGCGGAAGCCTGACTCAATTCCATGCCAGGAACCCGCTCAAGCCGGGGATGCCCAAGGGAGAGCTTCGGAGCAGCGCCGCAAAGGCATTCGACAGCCGAAGTTTTGCCGCCCTGCTGGCGTACATGGAGAAGAACGGCCGGATCGGCACGACCGACACGATTGTCTCGCTCCCCGGATACCGGGTCAGCCTCGATCCCGAGCAGCAGAAGGCGGCCGACAAGCTCCTGGGTGAGCTGCAGAAGGCAGGATTCAATGCGCCATCGCAGGAGGAGCTTTTGCGGGAAACCGGCCTGGCGCACGCAGTCGCAAAAGACCTTCTCGATCTGCTGGTTCAGCGAAACGAGGTTGTGAAGTTAGCGGAGGACCTGTACTTCCATGCCGCAGTCGTGGCGCAGGCCGAGCAGATGCTTCGAGACCATATCGCGAAGCATGGGAGCATAACCGTCAGCCGGTTCCGCGACCTGACAGGCTCGACCCGGAAGTACGCCGTTCCGCTCCTGGAATACTTCGACTCGAAGAGGGTCACCCGGCGTGTTGGTGACGAGCGCGTGCTGGCGAAAACCAAGTAGGGGCCGTGCCTCCGTGCCGGCCCGAACGCCCGAAACCTGCCTGGGCGCTATGGAGTGTTTCGGAGTGCGGTGGCTCGACACCGCTTTCTATCCAAAGCGTCCGCCACGGCGGACGCACTCCAAAGGGGCTCCCTACCCCTTGTGCAGCGACTCGCCGGACGCGTCCAGGGCGGCTTCTTTGACGACTTCGGAGAGCGTCGGATGAGCGTGGACCGCCCGGCCGATGACTTCTATCGTGGCCTCCGCGTCCATACCGATGACGACTTCGTGAATCAGGTCGGTGACGTGCGGGCCGATCATATGGCAGCCGAGGATTTCCCCGTACTTCGCACCGGCGATGAACTTGACGAACCCCGCGCGCTCGCCAAGGCCCAGGGCCTTTCCGTTCGCACGGAAGTAAAACTTGCCGACCTTGTAGTCCATCCCCTGCTTCTTCGCGGCCTCTTCGGTCATCCCAACGGTGGCGACTTCGGGCGTCGTGTAGATCGCGCCGGGAACAGAGTTGTAATTCATCCTGCTGTTTCCGCCCATGCAGTTCTCGGCGGCAACAACGCCTTCCTCGGATGCTTTGTGAGCCAGGAGCATGCCGCCGACAACATCGCCGATGGCATAGATATTGGCAACATTCGTATGCATTCGCTCGTTCACAAGGACCTTTCCGCGGTCGGTTGCAATTCCCAACTCTTCGAGGCCCAGACCCGCCGAAAGCGGGCGCCTGCCGACCGCCACCAGGATTTTGTCGGCGGTAATCTGCTGCTCGGAGTCGCCCGATCCGCGAATGGTCGCGGTTTCCCGGCCTTTCTTGTGCTCGACCTTCGCAACCTGCGACCCGGTGAGTATGTGAATTCCATGCTTTTCGAGGATTTTCCGGAGCTCCGCAGCGATCTCCGAATCGGTCTGCGGGAGAATCTCGGGCATAAGCTCGACAATCGTCACCTGAGAGCCGAACTTCTGGAACATATAGCCCCATTCGACGCCGATGTACCCTCCGCCGATTATCAGCAGCGCCTTCGGGACCTCGGTCGCCCTGAGGGCGCCGTCGCTGTCCCAGACGTTCTCGCCTTCGAGGCCGTGAATTGGGAGCGCCACAGGCTCGGAGCCGGTTGCAATTATGATGTTCCTGCCGCTGACGGTCTCCTTCTTCCCATCGGGCATCGTCACCTCGACAGCGGTCCTCGATGCCAGGCGCGCGGTCCCTTTGAGCACCTGGACGTTGTGCTTCTTCATGAGGAAATGGACGCCCGAGACGAGCTGCTTCACGACTTTGTCCCGGCGGTCGAGAACCTTCGCGTAATCCAGCGTGACGTTTCCGACGTTCACTCCGAACTCCGTGCTGCGCCGGGTGACGATATCGTAAACGTCCGCGCTCGAAAGCATGACCTTCGTCGGTATGCACCCCCGGTTCAGGCAGACGCCTCCAAGCTCGTCCTTCTCTACAAGAATCACCCTGCCGCCTAACTGAGCCGCGCGAATGGCAGCCACGTATCCGCCGGGTCCGCCGCCGATGATTATCACATCCGCCGCCGCAGGACTCACCTGGCTCATCATCGCCTCTACCTGCTCCACCACCTGCGAGCGCTCTTCAACCTCCGTGTGTAGGTCGGCCATGATCGCGTGAGACACCTCCGTTAACGGCTCACGAACTATAGTACCCGCTGAAGGCTCGCTGTCATGCTTCGGGATATTTTTCTTCATGCCGGTCACCCCACGATCTGCGGCTCTAGATAACGCTATAATCCGCCAGAGGCGGACCGTTTCCACCGGGAAAATAGAGTGCGGATGCTCACCAACTCTACCAGAATTTGCGCCGGCTTGTCAATGAAGGGAAGCAAGGGAGTGGTGTATTCTGTGAGTGTGTAAATTTGAGAAAGGGAGTATCCTTTCAGTTGAAGATAAAGCGCTTGGGCGCAAAAAGAAAGGAGACTCCCCTATGGCAATCTTATCACTTGAGAGGATGTTTAG